>Ga0209826_1000815_pt1 | contig 22272 bp, 21 predicted proteins | sample GOMGulsemesocosm_5_FD_184637 | JGI IMG/M metagenome (GOLD analysis project Ga0209826, IMG submission 184637) | Methane-oxidizing microbial communities from mesocosms in the Gulf of Mexico - GOM15C Gulf of Mexico (SPAdes) (version 2) | ecosystem: Environmental > Aquatic > Marine > Cold seeps... | reverse complement strand
TAACAAATTAACAAGTAATATTGAACCTAATAACATTTTGTTTTCAACACCATCTTTAAGCGTGCTAGGTTGTTTTGAGCAGTTACCTAACTCATTAAGAACTGCTTTTGAATTACCTCATTTTCAAAAAGATGCTAATGATTTAACTACACAAAACCATAACGTACTATCAATGAACGAATGGCGACGTATCAAACGAATTGAGTCAGGCAGCACAATTACATTGCGAGAGATTCCTGTTGGTCAATTAAATGAATTAATTAATAATCATCCTTTCTTAGACTCATTATTAATTGACGAACAGCTACTAACCAAACAAGTGACACAATTACTTAATGAAAAATCTATGTCTGTTTTCTTAATGGATAATTCCAATTTAATACAAAGGACATTTAAATGAAAAAAATAGCTCTATGTTCATTTTTTATATCATTATTCGCGGTAGCCGTGAGCATACCAACGCTAGCGGCAGATACTAATGAAATATTTGAACGCGGTGCCTTAACCCCCGAACAGTTAAACGCCTGGGAATTTTATATTGACTCTGAATCAGCTATTTTTGGTTGTGAATATGGGGATGATCCTCGCTTAACTGAAGCCCCTCAAACATTATTAACAAGCTTGTCTAATGGTGACGAAATAACACCTGTTACTATTACCTATCGAACATTATTAAATATGGGGCCGAATACGAGAGAGCTGATTAGTCAAAACATTAAAATAGCGAGTATGGAATGTAATGATGTTTATTATTCTGGTACTGAGCTTATTGGTTTACCTGTTATTCCGTTTGAAGAAGCCATAACTATATTACATGACGACTTAGCAAATTATGGTGATGCTCAGCGTATTCGTCAATTAGTTAAAACCTTTATGGTGGCTGGAATGGATCCCCGTTGGTTTTGGATGTTTTTTATTGCTGATAATGCACATATGGATTTAATAGGTCTTAATTTTGATACCTTAGTAGGTGTTGAACAAGCGCTTTATAATCGAGAAAAACCTAAGAATTACAACGACACCAGCCATAATTTATTACATCAAATTTTTGCAAAAACCAATAATAATGCCATTGGTTTTTATGCCAATAGTGGCAAATGTGAAAATACGGCGGCAGAGCCTGCAAGTGACTTATTGGTATGGCCAGCGTTAAGTGATGAAATAATAAAAAATTTATATAATCTTTATAAAATATCTTACAAAGGTAAGTGGAAAACTAAAACTAAAAAAACAGCAGGTGGTATTTCGCTTTACCGAGAATCTGGTGTAGATAACCCTGTTATCCCTGCGTTTAATATTGAACGTGGCTTAACCATTTATTCTAAAGAATGCCCAATAATATAAAAATTTAATATTAATAAGAACAGGATGACACTATGTTAAAAAAAATCATATTTACATTGGCCGCATTAACATGCAGTCAAACGGTAATGGCTAATGTATGTAAAGATGATCCACGTATGTATACCATTAAAAAGGTTATAAATAAGCTACACACGGGTGAGGCAATAAAGCCGCTAAAAATCACACCGCACAGTTTTTTAAACCTACCTCCTGCTATTAGAGCGGCGTTAGGTGATAATGTTATGGTCTACAACAACAAATGTGTACCTGTAGAAATATATAAAAGTACGCCACCTAAAAAAATAGCCGTTGCTTTTGAGGACTTAAGTAACTATATGCACCATGCTGCTATTAGAGACGATCTTATTGCATTAAATATTGCCATGACTAGCTTTAAAGCGGCGCTTAAAACTACCGATGAAATCGTCGCGTTAGTGTCCCCGCTAAACTGGACAACTTCAGCGATAAATACCATGTATAAAAATGGTTTCTTAAAACGGTTACCTCAGGTTAACTTGTATAGAAATAATACCAAAAAATACTGTAAAGGAGAGATTGCCTTGCCTAGTTCGATTAATTTATTCACTTTATTAGGTGGTAAAACCAGCGATAAATCAAAAACCTCTTTTATTGCAGATAGCTCTGATATGTATATTCAAACTATCAATGGCGTTAGAGCAGATAACTCTATAGCAAAAACTCAAGATACGTGTAGTGGTTTGAGCATAGCTGCCACACATAATGATTTAGTACAAACAGGCATTAATATAGTTGAATATGGTGGTTCCAATGCACATCTCCATAATTCAACTAAAATATGGCTTAATAGTGAGTTTGGTCAAAGATAATCGGTTTTTTATCCCTTACATACAAATAGATAGGAGCTATATAAAAGCGGATTTCTTCTTTTATCTATTTCCTTTGGTGAGAAAATGACTGAATTATAATAGTTGACCACTTAATCTAAAAAGTTGCACTAATTATACAAATTCAGAATATTATTTTGGGCGAACATGCTCAAAAAATTATTCAAAAGTGCTTGCCCTTGCTCTGTTAAAATAGATTCAGGATGAAATTGTACACTGCAAATGGCAAGCTCTTTATGTTGAAGCGCCATAATTTCTTCTTTATTCCCTTGCTCATCTAGACTCCAAGCGGTAATAATTAAGTCATTAGATAGGGATTGCTCATCAACAATAAGAGAATGGTAGCGAGTTACCTGCAAAGGTTGATTAAGTTGCTTAAATAACCCTAAGCCATTATGAGTAATAGCACAGGTTTTACCATGCATTAACTTTTTAGCTTTTAATACCTTAGCACCAAAGTGTTGGGCAATACATTGATGCCCTAAGCAAACACCGAGTAATGGGATTTTTCCAGAAAAATGCTCAACAGCAGATAAAGATATACCAGCACTGTCAGGATCGCCTGGCCCTGGAGAGATAACTAAATATTCAGGGTTGAGCTGTTCAATTTCACTTAAGCTTATTTCATCATGACGAAAAACTTTTACTTCTTGTCCTAGTGCTTGAAAATAATGCACTAAATTGAAAGTGAAAGAGTCGTAATTGTCGATCATTAATAACAAAGTAGGTAAGCCTAACCGTGAAAACCGCGGCTATTCTAATCCTTGGTAAATGACAATACACGAATTATTTTTATTTTAAATCCTTACTTCGTGTTTTTTAAGTATAAAAAAGGATCAAACTTTCGTTTGACCCATAAATTGAGCGAGAGAACTAGAAGGTTTAACTATACATTTAGAATTTAGCTTCTAACCAGACCCAAACTTTGTCAGTATCAACTTTTCCTGCGTCAGCGTCTCCTGCATTATAAGCAGCGTATTTAACACCAACTTTAAATGTTTTGTTGATAGCTTTGGCATATACAGCATCAATTTCAGAGCCTAGATCATCAACAGTGGCTGAAGAGTCATCAGCAGAAAAATCATGAGCAACAATTTTCCATGAACCACCCGCTAATTTACCACCTACAGATACATAAATATCTTGTAAACCTTGTTCTGGAGTTTTTATAAATTGGTCATTCCAACCATTGAATTTATGTAATGTTGCTAATGGTGTTGCAAAACCATAGTTGCCATTATCAGAACCTAATAGTTCATAGCCCACTTTAACGTTTAAGCTTGCCACTTTTGTGCCCGCGTCTACTGCAAAATAGGTTGCTGATTTATCTGCCGTGTCATTATCTTGTTGTGCGAATTCAGCAGAGTAAGTTACTTTATTTCCGCCTAGTTTACTTGCCCCAGCATATCTAATACCAAAAGTATTAATTTCTGCACCGCCAGTTTTATCTTCTTCTAATAGGTAAGCGTAACCTGTTAATTTACCAGTAGATAATTTGTGTGAGATATTTAATAAATGATCTTGAGCATCTGCATCTTTTTCATCCGAAAAAATACGGTTGCGCTTTGTTAAATAGGCATAAGATACTTTGGTGGCTTCACTTAATTGGTAACCTAAAGTTAATGCATCAAATGTTTGTCTATCTTGACGCCAGCCTACATGACCAACAAAACGATGATTATCCATAGTGATTACTTGACGACCAATTTTACCGGATAATTTATCACCTTTATAAGCAATATAGGCTTGATCTAATTCAGTGTGATCAGGGTCGGCAATCACAGAAAATTCATTACCGTTTCCTATTGCATCTTTATAGTCATCAACAATTGCCGTTGAATTTTCAAGTTCAATAGCGGCAGAAAAACCATTAAAAATACCTGTTGTATAGTTTAATCGTGTGCGTAACGTTAGTGCATCGGCATCTTTAACTGCGTTATCTTGTTCAACACCTTCATAACGCAGGTTGAAGTTTGCTGATAATTTTCCATCAGTTAGTGCTGTACCTAAGTCTGATTCAGCAGAAAAAGCTGAAGGTGCAGATAAAATAGCAGCAGTCACTAAAGAGAGGGCGAATTTATTTGTATGTTTTGTTTTCATAATCAATATCCCTGTTTTATGTTTTATAAATTAATTAAATATGTACTAGTACGTTTTTTTGATTTTTATATTATTTGAACTAATTCTGACATTCACACATATTTGAGAAGTTGATTTAAATCAACTTCTCAAATCAACTTATTAAATAGCATTGATATATTGATTTACCTCAAGCTTTTGAAGCCTTTTGAAACATTAGTCTCGTTTACTTTTTTTATTTATGATTTTAATAACGCTTTAATTTGGTAAATGTAGATTATCTTGCTATCTTTTAGTTATAATAAAATCAATATGACTAATTGAGTAAATGGACTTAGCAGGGGTAGTTTAATGGTAGAAGAAAGACGTAAAAAAGTAGAAGAAAAAATTAAACAGTTACTTAAAGAATTAAGTGTTGCTCAGCAATGTTCTTTAAGCGAAATTAGCCGTTTTGGCTATACATTGTCTTTTGTTAGAGAAACAGACGAAGGTAAGTTAGCGGTTGTACAATTAGGAGACACGGCGATTACCATTGACGAAGAAGGAGATATAGATCATAATTCATCAATAAAAATTCGTGATTAATTCAATATGTTATAAAAAACTAGGTGATTAAATTAAAATATTATCATGATATTATTCATGGCTAATGATCACATCACTTGTTGCAATTGCAGAACAACATAAAATATATCCTTCTTGTTTTTCTTGAGCGGTTAAACCATCGCTTGATAATAGTTCAACCTCACCACTAACCAGTTTAGCTTTACAACTACCACACATACCAGCACAGCATGAATAAGGTAAAATTAGTCCAGCTTCCTCACCGTATTCTAATATAGTTTTTGATGTGTTCTTTAAGCTTTTAATTTGATGAGTTTTATTCCATTTTTTAAAATGAATATTTATTTTTTTATTCACTGACATTATTGATTTATCATTGTTTTTTGAAACAGTTTTTACATCACGTGTTTCAGTATTGTTGAAAATAGGTGGTTTTTGTTTGCTAAGAATCGTTAATGTATCGCCTGCTTTTATTTGACCACTATTAAGTGGTATCAAATTTTGACCAAAGAATACTTCTCCATTGCTGGTTTGCCTAAAAGATTCCAGTGTTCGCAATGGTTGTTGTTCAGGGTGCTTTTCAGCATTCTGTGGGTTAATAGTAGTAAATATGCAGCGTTCGCAGGGTTTACTTACCTTAAATTCAACGTCACCAATGCGAATGTGTTGCCAGCCGTCTTCGGCAAATGGCAAGCAATTATCAACAACAATATTTGGGCGGAATTGCGCCATTGAAACCCCCTGTTGCTGATTATCACCAAGAGTATTACTTGTTAAACGTAAGTTAAGATCGCCCAATGATGCTTGAGAAATTAACAGTAATGGATAACCATCGGCGAAGGCTACCTTTCTGGTTTTAATATTTTTTTCATCAAGGGTAACGGACTTTCTTTCACGACATGACTTTGAGCCGAAAAATAATAGCTGACATGGGCGTTTTAAGTATTCACTAAACCATACGTTTGCCTCTTTAGAGCACAGCTGTCCAGCAACTTCGTCATCCCAAACTGTTACGTTTTGGTATTGATGACTAAATTTTTCATAAGATAAGGTCAGCGTCGGCATATTGGTAGCAGACAATGTTATGCCTTGTTCGGTAAGTTGAGTTTGCACTAAACATAACTTTGGCTCTGTTCTAGCTGTGATAAACTGCCCCGAAGGATCACTAACAACAAAGCGTCGATCAAAGGCTAAGCCCATTTCCTCAACCTTAGCATGAGGTAACTTTATCCCAGCAGTAGATTTTATCGGGTAAATATAAAGACTATTAATTTTTATGTCTGACATGTTTTATCCGTTGAAGTGAACTTTAACCTATTGCGCAAGGTTCTTGAGATGACTTGGCTATATAAGGTATATTAACTGTCATAATCTTTCATCTTATTTCAGCGTTTTTTGCTCATGACAAATAAAATTCAACATTTACATATTCTTGGTATTTGCGGTACCTTTATGGGCGGCATTGCTGCTTTAGCAAAAGAGCTTGGCTTTCGAGTAACTGGTTGTGATGCCCACGTTTACCCACCAATGAGCACTCAACTTGAGTTATTTGGTATTGAATTAAAACAAGGCTATAAAACAGCACATTTTGACGATGAACCAGACTTGGTGATTGTTGGTAATGCTATGTCTCGCGGCAATGTGATGGTAGAGTATATGCTTGATCGCAATATTCCCTATATTTCTGGTCCACAATGGTTATTAGAAAATGTGCTTAAAGATCGTTGGGTTCTAGCCGTTTCAGGCACTCATGGAAAAACGACTACCAGCAGTATGCTTACATGGATTTTAGAATATGCTCACTTATCACCGGGTTTTTTAATTGGCGGTGTACCACAAAATTTTGACTGTTCAGCTCGGTTAGGTAATGCGCCTTTTTTTGTTATTGAAGCAGATGAGTACGATACCGCCTTTTTTGATAAACGCTCTAAGTTTGTTCATTATCGTCCGAGAACATTAGTAATTAATAATATGGAATTTGATCACGGTGATATTTTTAATGATCTATCTGATATTCAGCGCCAATTTCATCACCTTATTCGAATGGTGCCAAGTAATGGTCTGATTTTATCACCACAAAATGAAGCAGCAATAAATGAGACTTTAGCCATGGGCTGCTGGACTCCAACAGAGCAAAGTGTTTGCGAAAGTGGTTGGCAGGCAAAAAAACTTGTTGCGGATGGTAGTGAGTTCAACGTTACTTTTAAAGGGGTAGAGCAAGGTCGTGTTAAGTGGGCATTGATTGGCGATTTCAATATAGATAATGCTTTAATGGCAATTGCAGCAGCGCGTCATGCTGGTGTGCCAAGCCATATTGCTATTGAAGCACTAGCGGAGTTTGTTAATACTAAACGTCGTTTTGAACTGAAAGGTGAAGTCAGTAACATCAAAGTTTATGATGATTTTGCTCATCACCCTACAGCTATAGCAAAAATGCTCGCGGGTGTTCGAGCACAAGTTGATAGTAAAAACGGACAAGGTCGGGTGTTTGCTGTGCTAGAGCCACGTTCAAACACCATGAAATCAGGTATTCATAAAGAGGCTCTACCTCGTTCATTACAACAAGCCGATCAGGTGTTTATTTTTCAAGATGATCAAATTAAATGGTCAGTTGATGAACTTATTCAGCAGTGTCATCAGCCTTGTTTTGTTGAAAAGCATATTGACGATTTAGTGGTGAAAATTGTTGAACAGAGTCAAGCAGGCGATATTATTGTCGTGATGAGTAATGGTGGTTTTGGTAATATTCATGAAAAAATACTAGCTGCTTTAATCGCGAATAAATCATTTAAAAGGGAATAATACCGTGGCAAATTTTAAACAAAAAATTACCATCGCAATTACGGGGGCTTCAGGTTCTGCTTATGCTTTACGCTTGCTAGAGTGCTTAATTGCAGCTGATTTTCAAGTGTACTTGTTATGTTCAAGTGCAGGACGAATAGTATTAGATACAGAGCTGAACTTTAAATTACCGTCATCACCTGATGCCGCCAGTGATTTATTAATAGAAAAGTTTCAAGCAAAACCAGAGCAGATTAAAGTCTTTGGAAAAGAACAGTGGTTTTCACCCGTAGCCTCAGGCTCAGCAGCGCCAAAGCAAATGGTTGTTTGCCCATGCTCAACAGGAACGCTTGCCGCTATTAGCCAAGGGATGAGTGACAACTTAATAGAGCGAGCTGCGGATGTGGTGATTAAAGAGCGTGGTCAGCTTATTTTAGTCGTGCGAGAAACGCCATTTTCAACCATTCATTTAACTAATATGCTAAGCCTTTCGCAACAAGGTGTAACCATCATGCCTGCAGCACCAGGGTTTTATCACCAACCAGAATCTATTGCGGATTTGATTGACTTTATGGTTGGCAGAATTTTGGATCATATTGGGTTAGATCAAAAAATAATGCCGAGATGGGGTTATCAAATTTAAGCGTGTAATTCATCGATAATATTGTGTTAATGGTGATATTCGGTTGAGTAATAAAGCATGAGTTAAATCAATATATATTCAGTTTTTTATTTATTTGCCGATAGAGCGCTATACTATGATACGTATTGTACTTTTTTGTACTAATCACTGGGGAATTTTATGTTTCAACATGTCTCTTTAGCTAAAAAAATTAACGCTGCTTTAGTATTGATTGCCTTAGTATTCCTTAGTACAACCATCTTTTTTTTCTACAACGATGAAAAGGCATTAGCAGAGGACCTTGTTGAGCGTAATTTAGAAAGTTTGGCGATTAACTATTTTGACTCTATTAACACCATGATGTTAACAGGCACTATTGTTAATAGAAAAATTATTCAAGATAAAATTGTTAGCCAAGATGACATTGTCGAAGCACGAATTATTAGATCGCCCGCTTTAATTAAAATATTTGGTGCAGGTTATGCTGACCAAAGCGCTAAATCATCATTTGAACGTCAAGGTTTGTTAGGTACAAGGGCTTTTGAACAGTTTACTGAAAATGGCAAACGCATGATGAGTTTTATCATGCCTATTAAAGCGAGTGATAATTACCGAGGCACTAATTGCTTAACTTGTCATCAAGTGGCTAACAATGAAATTCTTGGTGCAGTTAAAATGACTTATGATTTATCTACTGTTGATAAGACGATTGCTAGCTCTATTACTCAGGCTACTATATTACAACTTATTATCACTATTATTAGTTTTGGTTTATTAAGTTACACCTTGAAAAAACTCGTTTTCTTTAGGCTGACTAGATTACGAAATACAATAAAAAGTGTTGAAGAAGAACTGGATTTAAATAAAAAAATAAAAATTAATCATCATGATGAACTTGGTGCTGTAAGTTCAGCATTAAATGGCATGATGGATACTTTTAAGGAAAGTTTTATATCAATATCTGATGCAACCAATAAACTTATTGTTTCAGCACAGCATGTTGATGAAATTTCATCATTAACAAGGGCCGCAGTATTAGAGCAAAAAAATGGTACAGACTCGGTTGCAGCAGCTATTAATGAGTTAGATGCTTCAGCTAATGAAGTGCAACAAAATACCCAAAGCGCTGCAGATAAATCTGTTTCCGCTAATCAGCAAGCATCAGAAGGGTTAGCCTTAGTTGAAAACGCTAAAGTTGGCATCGACGAACTGCGTGACAAGGTAATTGAAAATACTAATATAATTAGTGAGTTAAGTAATAAAACTGATGAGGTGAGCAGTGTTTTAGACGTAATTATTGCCATTGCAGATCAAACAAATTTACTGGCGCTAAATGCTGCAATTGAAGCGGCACGAGCAGGAGAGCATGGACGTGGCTTTGCTGTTGTTGCCGATGAGGTGCGTTCTTTAGCTACCCGAACTAGAGAATCTATTGATCAAATACAGTCGACCATAGTTGCATTACAACAAGATGCAAAAAGTGCGGTTCACTCAATGGATGATGCGAGTCAACAAGCTAACGAAAAAGCAGAAGATGTTGCCAATGTGGCTAGTTTATTAGTGGATATTACAAAAGAAATTAAAGAATTAGATGAACTTAATTGTCAAATTTCAGATGCAGCTAAACAGCAAAATTTAGCTGCTGATGAAATTAATGTTAATGTTGTTAATATTAGCGATGTTGCAGAAAAGTCGAGTGAAGATGCTATTCGAGGTAAAGAAATAAGTGAACATTTACTTGAACTGGCAAATGACTTAAATGAACAGTTAGCTAGATTTAAGTTATAGCTAGTATATAATTTAGCTTGTAAGCTGAGTTATTAATAGCTCACCTTACAACTTTAAATTATTTTCATGGTTGGTTAATATGGATTATTGTAAAGGCTCTACTTCATACTCTGTAATGGGTACTCTTAATATTTATGCAACACCAATATTTTGTTTGTTGTTGCTTGGTTTTTGTTCGCTTCTTTCTTTTCCTGCTTTTTCAGCACAAGATGTTGTATTCTCTCCTGTCACTATCAAAGCCTTTTTGTTTGGGCTTATTTTGCCTATTATTGTTTTTTATGGTTGGAAATTACGGAGTAAGTTGACTACTCGAGAGCCTGTAGAGTTACCTGCTAAGAGTCTTTCTCAAGAAGAGATTTTTAGCTATACACATGATTTAACAACTAACTTACCTACCGCTCAGTATGCTTTAAAGCAATTTGATCAAGCATTGAAAGCAACGAAAAACACTCGAATGGCTGCTATTGTCTTTAAACCGATTAATTTTCAGCAAGTAAATAAAGTATTAGGACATCATAATTCTGATATTTTATTATTGCAGTTAGCTTTTTGTTTGAAAAAAAGTGTTGAGGAAAATGAGAGTTTATTAAGCTTTGATCTTAGCCCAAAAACAGCAAAACTCGCTCGATTGCAAGGGTTAGATTTTTTAGTGGTATTTGATTTATCTACAACCAAACATGATGCTAAAGATGTTGTTGATGACTTATGTCAGCAGTTGGCTGCATCTGTTCCTAATGCGATGAGCTTTAAAAGTTTTTCTTTAAATTTCGAGTTGGCTTTTGGCGTTGCTATTAGCGGTGAACATGGTAATAACGTCAGTGAAATCGTATCACATGCAACAGATGCATTATTAAAAGGCGCAGCTAATGAGCAAGTTATTCAATATTTTGATAACAGTGCGGTGTTGTATACAGAGCAACAATTACTTTTAATGGAGCGTTTACGCGAAGATATTCTATCAGAGGATTTGCGTTGGTTTTTACAGCCACAAATTAATGTAAATGATAACTCTATTATTGGTTTTGAGTTAAAAGTTCATTGGTATGCTAACGAAGAAGAACCTTTAGAACTACCCGATTTCATTGATATTGCAGAGCACAGTGGTGAGGTTTATCTATTAACAAAGCAAATGTTTAAACAAGCATTTAAAATATTATCTTCTTTGCAAAAACTTGGCGTGTATCAATGTGTTTCAGTTAGCCTTTCCAGTAAAAATTTACTTGAACCAGCACTTGTTGACTATATTGAACAACAGATGAAAAATTTCAATATTTCAGGTAAATACTTAATGATAGAGCTGAATGAGCAAGTTATGCTTTCTGCATGTCAGCGAGCTAAAAACATTATTGATCAGTTAAAGTCATTGGATATTACAGTTGCTATTGATAACTTTTCTGGTAGCTATGAGTCATTACGCTATTTACGAAAAATGGCCATTCATCAAGTGAAAATCAACTGTCAAAAGTTAGGCGATAAAGAAAGTAATAGAGCGGATAAAGCTATTATTAATGCCTTGATTACACTAACGCGTAGTATGAAGTTACCTTTAATAGGTACTCATATTAATAGCGATGAAATAGCGAATACCTATATAGCAATGGGCGGACAGCTAGTGCAAGGAGACATTATTAATCGAGGCGTAGTTCCAGATGAAATAGAAATATGGCTTAAAAATTGGTTTTCTCAGCATCCAGAAACAAAGAAAGCTTAATTAATCAACTTAATGGCATTATTCAATATCCAAAGACTCTGGCGATAAAATAATGCCGGTATTATCTACGTAAATATGATCATCAGGCAGTATGGTAACGCCACCAAAATTGATGGCTACATCACTTTCTCCAAATTCATTATCATTAGCTCCAACAGGTATTGAAACTAGCCCTTGAATACCTATATCTATTTCCTCTAAGGCATCTACATCACGAACGCTACCATAACAAACAATGCCTTCCCAACCGTTATTCGCTGCAATTTGGGCAATATTAATATCAATTAATGCACGTCGAGTTGAACCGCCACCGTCAATAACGAGTACTTTATTTATACCGTCTGTCGCGACTATTTTTTCAATGAGTCCCGTACCTTCGAAACATTTTATGGTAACTACTTTGCCACAAAAAGAGTGTCGTCCACCGTAATTACTAAAAATAGGGTCTACAACATCTACTAAATCAGCATAGGTATCACACAACTGTGAGGTATTATATTCCATAAGTAAAACCTTTAATTAAGGACAAATATTTATATTAGTATATCTAATTATGAGTAAAATAGAATAGCGACTTGTATTTTATAATAAAATTATCGTAATAGGTTTAGGGTTTTTTACTAAAAAAATAATGTTAATAATTATAGCTGGGTAATGTTTATCATTGCTTCGCGAGAGTGACCAGAAGCTTTTAATTCCGTTAAATAATTTTGCCAACGTTGATCAAGCTCTTTTATAAGTAGCATTAAATATTCAGCAGAATATATAGCGCTGTGTTGATCATCAAAAACTAGTCGATAACCGTGTTTACTAAGGTTTTCTATCGCAGTTAACATGATTGATTTTTTATGCGTAACTAACGGTTGTTGTTTTACTGAATTATTCATTGTTGGTGTAAAGACGCGTAAATACTCAAAACTCAAACAAGCAGTCTCACCATTAACAAAATCAATGGTGAGACTTTTATCACTATTTTTAATAATGAATTTTTTTATGTTCATATGTACTTAATCTGCTCGATTACTTGATTATAAGATAAAGCGACTTAAGTCTTCGTCTTTAATAACATCATTTAAGGTTTCATCAACATAGTTTTTATCAATTACAATGGTATCGCCAGAACGTTCATCAGCATGAAAAGATAGCTCTTCGGTTAATCGCTCCATCATGGTGTGTAAACGTCTAGCACCAATATTTTCGGTAGTTTCATTTACTTGCCAAGCAGCATTAGCAATAGCTTGAATGCCATCATCACTAAATTCAATACTAACGCCTTCAGTTGCTAATAAGGCAATGTATTGCTCAGTTAATGAAGCAAAAGGCTCTGTAAGTATTCTAACAAAGTCGTCTGTTGTTAAAGCTTTTAGCTCAACACGGATAGGTAAACGACCTTGCAATTCAGGAATTAAATCTGATGGTTTTGCCATTTGAAATGCACCAGAGGCAATAAATAAAATATGGTCTGTTTTGATCATACCGTGTTTGGTACTAACGGTAGAGCCTTCTACTAAGGGTAATAGATCTCGTTGTACGCCTTCACGTGATACATCACCACCGCTATTACTGTCAGCGCGTTTACAAATCTTGTCTATTTCATCAATGAACACAATGCCATTTTGCTCAACCGCATAAATAGCTTTTTGCTTGATGTCATCTTGATTAACAATTTTAGCGGCTTCTTCTTCTTGCAATGATTTAAAAGCATCTTTGATTTTCAACTTTCGCTTTTTAGTCTTATCGCTAGACATGTTTTGGAACATGCTTTGTAGCTGTGAGGTCATGTCTTCCATACCTGGAGGAGCCATAATTTCAACGCCCATTTGCGGCGCAACCAAGTCTAGTTCAATTTCTTTATCGTCTAACTTACCTTCACGTAATTTTTTACGGAAAATTTGACGGGTACTACTATTGTCACTTTCGGTTTCAGATTTTTCAGCATTACCAAAACCATCACGAGCAGGCGGTAATAATACATCTAAAATACGTTCTTCAGCAGCTTCTTCAGCTAAGTGTTGAACGCGACTCATTTCGTCTTCTTTAACCATTTTTATCGCCATATCGGCAAGATCTCTAATAATGGTTTCGACTTCTTTACCAACATAACCCACCTCGGTGAATTTTGTTGCTTCAACTTTAATAAAAGGAGCACGAGCTAATTTGGCTAAGCGACGAGCAATTTCAGTTTTACCTACACCAGTAGGGCCGATCATTAAAATATTTTTTGGTGTAACTTCATTGCGTAATGCTTCGTTTAGTTGCATTCGGCGCCAACGGTTTCTTAATGCAATAGCGACGGCACGCTTAGCATCACTTTGCCCAACAATATGGCTGTCTAATTCATGGACAATTTCGCGGGGAGTCATATCTGACATGTTTTCTTCCTCGTGTTGTCTTGGTTCATTAGCAAGACAATAATATTTTTTCGAAACTCGAAACTCGAAACTTAAAGCTAAAAATTTAAAGTTCGTCTATTGTGTGTGATTGATTGGTGAATACACAAATGTTGCCGGCAATTGTTAATGATTTTTCAACAATTTCTTTGGCGCTTAATTCAGTGTTTTCTAAAAGAGCTGTTGCTGCAGACTGAGCGAAATTACCGCCACTGCCAATAGCAATCAGATCATGTTCAGGTTGAACCACATCACCATTGCCTGTAATGATTAATGAAGCTGTTTCATCAGCAACGGCAAGTAATGCTTCAAGCTTTCTTAAGGCACGATCGCTACGCCAGTCTTTAGCTAATTCAACCGCGGCTTTGGTTAAGTGTCCTTGATGCTGCTCAAGTTTACTTTCAAAACGCTCAAATAAAGTGAAAGCATCAGCCGTGCCGCCAGCAAAACCAGCTAATACTTTATTATTGTATAAACGACGAACTTTTTTGGCGTTACCTTTCATTACGGTATTGCCTAGCGATACTTGACCATCACCACCAATGGCTACTTTGCCATTGCGTCTTACAGAAACGATAGTAGTCACATTAACTCCAATCTGAATAATTACATTTTAGTTGTAAATTAAATTGGGATCTTTGCTGACTTTTCAAGGAAAGAGTTAAATTATTTCCATAGCCAAATTTGGCAACCATTAATTTTATTTTTACGTAGCTTGTGTTTGTCTTCTTCAGCCATACGTTTGCGAGCATAAGGCCCTAAAACAACTTTATACCAAATACTCGTTTTTCCTTGGGCTGTTTGAATTATACTTTCTATGCCAACAAATGCCATTTTAGCTTTAAGTGACTCTGCTTGCGCATTTGTTCTAAAAGAGCCGCACTGCATTTTATATGGGCCATTTTGTTTTACTTCGTATTGACCAACTTCTATTTCTTTGGTTTTTAAATTTTCTACATAAGTCCATTTTTCTTTTGGTGGCTCTGGTAGATGTTGCTCTTTTTTTATTACAACTTGGTCTTTAGTTTGTAAAGGCTCTTTTGTAGTGGGGCTTGTTTTTAAAAACCATAAACCGTATGCAAATGCAGAAATTAGCAGTATAGCCATTACGCTAAGAATCTTAGCTTTAACGGGAAGTTTTGCTACTGGCTCAGCCGATTTTTTTTTGTAAGGGCTATTTTTTTTCTTTTTTGAAGGCGTGCGAGAAATATAATCTTGGTTTGACATGAACGGGAAATAAATAGTGGGAAGTTCTCGTTATTCTAACGACTCACCAATTTAAATCAATAGGGTCGATATCTAAACTCCAACGTACTTTACTTTGCCATTCATTATTGGGGATTGCTGCTAACAGTTGTAAAATTGCTAGGTGCAACTCTTTTCTAGATTTTGCTTGTAAGATCAAATGATAACGGAATTTCCCAGCTTTCTTTTCCATCGCTGCAGGAACGGGCCCTGCAAACTGACAATTAATTATCTCAAGCTCTGTTAATACACGTAAAAATTTTTCTGGGTAACTAGGATAACTTGCTTCAGCGCGAAATAAGGCTTGAAAACTAAAAGGTGGCAGTAATGCTTGCTTTCGTTCAACGAGGGCTTGTTTGGCAAAATGCTGGTAACCGTTGTGAACTAAATCTTGTAGCAATGGATGATCAGGGTAATTAGTTTGTACTAACACTTTCCCTGGTTTACTTGCACGTCCTGCACGTCCTGCTACTTGAATAAGTAGTTGTGCCATTTGTTCGCTAGCGCGAAAATCGAAACTAAATAATGCACCATCACCATCAAGTACCGCTACTAAAGTAACATCGGGAAAATGATGACCTTTGGCAAGCATTTGGGTACCAATGAGTAGTTGATGCTTTTTATCGGTGATTTCTTGTAATAACTTGGTTAGTTCACCTTTTTTACGGGTACTGTCTCGGTCTATTCTTACGACGCTTGTATCGGCAAATATTTCACTAATTCTTTGTTCTAACTGTTCAGTTCCTTGACCAACTGGCGCAATACGAACACTGCCGCAATTTGGACATTGTTTAGGAACACGTTTTTGACTACCGCAATGATGGCATATTAATAATTGCTGTTTTTGATGAAAAGTATAAGGTTTGTCACATCGTTGACAATCACAAAGCCAGTGGCATTCTTGACAAGTTATTGCTGGCGCATAACCTCGACGATTTAAAAAAACCAGCACCTGTTCGCCACGCGCTAGGGTTTGTTTTATTTCATGTTTTAAGGTGCCCGATAAACCAAATTCCATTTGTTGTTTGGCAACGTCTATTAAGGCTATTTTTGCTTTCGTACTTTGTCCTGCACGTTTGCGCAATTGGTGATATTTATATTTTCCTGATAAGGCATTTTGTAGCGATTCAAAGCTTGGTGTGGCACTACCTAAAATAATAGGAATGTTTAATTGTCTGGCACGTAAAATAGCCATGTCTCGGCAATGATATCGAAAGCTATCTTGTTGCTTTAATGAACTGTCGTGCTCTTCATCAATGATAATCATGCCTAGTTGATGCAGTGGTGAAAAAATAGCAGAGCGTGTGCCTATCACTATGGCGGCACTCCCTTGTTGAGCGTTTAACCAAGTATCTAAACGCTCAGTGTCATTTAAATTTGAGTGATGTAAGCAAATAGGCACATTAAAACGTTGTTCAAAACGTAATAACGTTTGTGGTGTTAAACCAATTTCAGGAACGATAACTAAGATTTGTTGACTGTTTTCCAGTACGTTTTCCATGGCCTGTAGGTAAACTTCAGTTTTACCGCTACCGGTAACACCATCAATTAAATGACAAGAGAACTGCTCAATAGATTGATTAATAGCGGCAACAATAATGGCTTGCTCAGTCGATAGTACTTGCTTGTTTTCTTGAGCTAAATTTTTATCTTGCCATACAAACTTGCAAGGTTTTTGTTTAGTTTCTTTTATTAACTCTTTGGCTATTAACGCATTAAGCTGCGCTTTGCTATAACCTAAAGTACGCAACTCAGCCCAACTAATACCCTTATGTTTCGCTATTAATTGATAAAGAGCGAACTGTTTTGGTGCTTTAGTTTCACTTTTTATTAAGCGTTCTTTTTGTGAGTTTTCTTTTATTTCTATGCTTTGCCAAACCATAGGCGGCTGAAGATCTACTTTTTTAACTTGGCGCAATAACTTAGGTAAAGCTTGTTGAAATACGTCACCAATAGGGTGATGGTAGTAATTTGCAGATAACTTTAGATAACTCACTAAAGAATTACTTAAATGAAAGCTGTCGTTAAGCCGTTTAGAAATGGATTTTATTTTTTTTGTATCAATATTGCATTTGTCATCAACGCTAATAACAATAGCTATTACTTGGCGAGCACCAAATGATACGGCAACACGTTCGCCAATATGTATGATTGGCGTTTGCATTTCCGCAGGGACTTGATAAGTAAATAGCTGCCGCATAGGTACGGGAACAGCAACTTGCACATATTGTTCAGACATGAATTATATTGAATGTTAATTGATGACTATTTACGGGGTATATTAGCGCAATATTATTTTAAAGAAAGACGTTTATTTTATTCGTTTATTCCATTAGTAAAGAGAAGTCTTTTTTTAATCAATTTTGCAAGGCTTTTGCTTGCAGTCAAAGCAGTGATCATTTATTATTCGCCCCCATTAATTTTAACTACGTATGGTGCTTAGCGTTTCAAGCTTTTATTAGCAAAACGGCTGAGTGGCGATGCGCCCATTTTCTCGAAAGAGATATAGAGGTCCCCATGAAAGACGGTATTCATCCTAATTATGTTGAGTTTAAAGCAACTTGTTCTTGTGGCAATGTGATTACAACTCGTTCAACAGCTAAAAAAGACATTCATTTAGACGTATGTTCTGCATGTCACCCATTTTACACTGGTAAGCAAAAAGCTGCTGAGACCGGTGGTCGTGTTGATAAATTCAACAAACGTTTTGGTGCACTTTCTAAGAAGTAAATTTTTATTTCTTTTGCACAGAACGAGAAAAAGCGCCGATTGGCGCTTTTTTTATGTCTACAATAAAATAATACTCCTTTAAACCCTTTTTTGACATACTGCATCTAACACTATAACAACAACTGAAGAGACATTATTTTTTGAATAACTCAAAGGTAATTGATGCCAAAAAGTTGTTTGCACCCTCTCAAGAGCAAGAATGGATTGCTCAAGCAAAGCAAGGTTCGCAAGCGGCTTTTCATCAACTATATGAATTACATCATCGGCAAGTATATGCCCTGTGTTGGCGTATGCTCGCAGATAAAGATAGTGCGGAAGATGTCTGCCAAGAGGTTTTCGTGGTGTTATGGCAAAAAATAAATAATTTTCGCGGCGAAAGTAAATTTAGTACTTGGCTGCACAGTGTTACAAGTAATGTTGTGCTTACTCATTTACGTAAGCAGAAAAACTGGTTGCAACGTGTTTTTAGTATTGAACAGCAAACTAGTTACTCATTGCCAGAAGAGGCGACTGTTCCCTTAGATGATTCATCTGGACTTGAAGAGTTAGACAGACATATTGCGAAGTTGCCAGAGCGAGCACGGTTAGTTTTTGTTCTTTTTGCAGTGGAAGGTTACCGCCATGAAGAAATAGCAGGAATGCTGAACATGGCTGTAGGCTCAAGCAAGTCACAATATCATAGAGCCAAAGCGTTATTGAAAGAGTCGTTGAGTGAAGTGGCACTTGTAGGAGAAAAATTATGAATGAGCAGATATCAGATCAAGCTTTAGCGTCTCAAGTTAATAAGCTGCCTAAAGAAATGCAGCCAGAACGAGATTTATGGTCAGGCATTGAACGTGCGATTCAAGGGCAAAGTCAGCAAAGCTATAATGAAAGTACAAAAAATAATCTTGCACCCATGGCATGGGCGGCATCGTTAATTGCAGCCGTATTGGTTGCTTGGGTTTCTTTTGCTCCCACACCGCAGTTATCTACACCTTTGATGGCTAAAAATGAGGGAACTACTGAGCAATTAGTCAATACGATGCAAACTAATTTTCAGCAGCAAAAGCAGGCGATGTTAGTAAGCTATGGGCAGCCTGATATGACTAATTTGCCAATTAAAATGCAAAACCAGTTAATTGAATTAGCGCAAGCACGAAAAGCAATTGAAAAAGCATTAATAAATGATGGAAATAACGTTGATTTGCTTAATTTATTACGCTTTACCCATCAACAAGAGTTGAATTTATTGCAGAAGCTATATCCTTATATGAGCAATAAAAATGTTCAATGGCAAACCATTTAGTGTTTTATCAAAAAAACAGTTAGTAAATAAAGCATTTTGAAAAATAGAATATAGAGGTAAATATGAATAACTTTAACAAATACATGGTGACAGCATTAATGAGCGCAAGTTTGCTTGTTATCCCATTAAGCATGGCAGGAGAAAAGGTTGATGAAAGTTTGGATAGCAGAGGTGTAAACTCAGTAACGATTGAAAACCTTAGTGGCGAGGTCACCATTATTGGCTGGGATAAATCGAGTATTACGGTAAAAGGTGAGCTTGATGACAAGGCTGAGGGGCTTGTATTTGAAAAGTCAGGTAATAGGGTAAACATTAAAGTAGAGTTACCATATCGTGGTAGTTGGAACTCAGATGGCTCTGAGTTAATTATTCATATGCCTAGTGATATTCGCATGAACTTTGAAAGTATTTCCAGTGATGTTGAATTGCAAAATTTGAGCAATGATATTACCGTGAAAACAGTCAGTGGTGATATAAAAGCGAGTAAGCTAAAAGAAAATATTGAGCTTAGCAGTGTTAGCGGTTCGATAAAAACGTCGCAATTGCAGGGCAAAGTAAACTTATCAACTGTTAGTGGTGATATTGATGATAAAAAGTCATCAGGTCGTTTGAAGTTACAAGTAGTAAGTGGAGAGATCACATCACAATCAAGCGCTAATGAGGTGTTCGTTAATAATATCTCAGGGAATACAGAATTGAACTTGGACAAAATTGATGAATTGAAAATGTCATCTGTTAGTGGTGACACCGAAGTTAAATTATTTTTAAATAAAAATGGTGTGGTAAAAGCTTCTAGTGTTAGTGGTGAAGTAAAGCTTGATTTTCAAAATGATGTTGCAGCAGATTTTCGTTTAAAGGCAAATGCTGGCGGTGATTTAATTAATAAACTCTCAGATCAGCAAGCTCGTCACGCTAAATATGGACCAAGCTCAAAACTTTATTTTCAAACAGGTAATGGAAATGGCTCTGTTCGTGTAAGTACAGTAAGTGGAGGAGTGACAGTAAAATAAGCACTTAATGTAAGTGTACTTTATTAAAAGAGCAGGGTTCATATTTTGTATGAATAGATTCTGATTTTTCTGTTTTTAATCCTCTATTTTTGACGTCGTTTCTGCTACATTAACCAGCTTAGAAATATCTTCTCAAAATTTTACACAAAGGCTCAGTAAATGGCAGATAGAAAGTTCGGTAAATTTGCCAAAGAAAAGCAATTTATCAAAGATAAGCAAATTGATGAATTAAAAACTCCACCACACTCTTTAGAGGCAGAACAGTCAGTACTTGGCGGTTTATTACTTGATAATGAAACGTGGGATCGCGTTGCAGAAAAAACGGTTGCCGAAGATTTTTACAGTCGTTCACATCGCCTTATTTTTGAAACCATTGGTGTATTAATTGAGCTAGGTGATCCTGTTGATTTAATCACTTTGTCTGAAGCGTTGGAAAACGATCAAAAATTAGATGATGCGGGCGGTTTTGTTTATCTCGCTGAAATGATGAAAAACACGCCAAGTGCAGCTAACATTACAGCTTATGCTGACATTGTTCGCGAACGTGCAGTAACACGTGAAATGATATCTGTTGCAAATGAACTTGCAGAGGCGGGTTATGATACGCAAGGGCGAAGTAGTGCTGAATTATTGGATTTTGCGGAAACTAAAGTGTTTGCTATCGCAGAAAAAAGAGCCAATAAATCCGAAGGGCCAGAAAGTATTCATTCGGTTTTAGAAAAGACCGTCGATAGAATTGAAAAACTTTGCTCAACAGATACAGGCGGTGTCACGGGCGTACCAAGTGGTTTTGCTGACTTAGATAAGATGACTGCTGGTTTGCAAAAGTCTGATTTAATTATTGTTGCTGCTCGTCCTTCTATGGGTAAAACAACCTTTGCGATGAACTTGGCAGAGCATGCTGCTATGACACAAGAATATCCTGCGTTAATATTCAGTTTAGAGATGCCTGCAGATCAAATCATGATGAGAATGCTAGCCTCTTTAGGACGAATTGACCAAACAAAAATTCGTACAGGGCAGTTAGATGATGAAGATTGGGCGCGTTTATCTTCTACTATGGGTTTGCTGATTGAAAATGGAAAAATGTTTATTGATGATGCTGCTGCTTTAACGCCAACCGAGTTACGCTCAAGAGCAAGGCGTATTCATCGTGATCACGGTGGTATTTCTATGATCATGATTGATTACTTGCAACTAATGCGTGCACCTCAATTCTCTGATAATCGAACGTTAGAAATCGCTGAAATTTCTCGTTCTCTTAAAGCTTTAGCTAAAGAGTTGGAAGTGCCAGTGGTTGCTCTTTCTCAGTTAAACCGTGGTTTGGAGCAACGTAGTGATAAACGACCAATTAATTCAGATTTACGTGAATCAGGCTCAATAGAGCAAGATGCAGATTTAATTTTGTTTATTTATCGTGATGAGGTTTATCACGATGACAGTGAATTCAAAGGTATGGCAGAAATTATTATAGGTAAACAGCGTAATGGACCGATTGGCCGTGTGCCGCTAACCTTCCAAGGGCAGTTTTCACGCTTTGATAATTATGCAGGGCCGCATGTTTTAGAAGAAGATTAGCGTCTTTACGTTATATTCCTACATTTATTATTTCATTGCAGCTATGTTGTTATGAGAATATAGCTTTTCAAAAGCGGCTACTGTTTGTGGTATTAGCTGCTCAATTAAATCAATATGTTTGCTTTGTGGGCTATAACGAGCATATAGGGTTTTATAAATACCTTTCTTTCCTATGTGCTTAGTTTGTATAAGTAACTGTTTACTTAAGCTATTGACTAGCCAATCGGGTAAGGCGGCTATGCCCATATTTGCAGCAACCATCTGTAAGATCATATG
>Ga0209826_1000814_pt1 | contig 22311 bp, 13 predicted proteins | sample GOMGulsemesocosm_5_FD_184637 | JGI IMG/M metagenome (GOLD analysis project Ga0209826, IMG submission 184637) | Methane-oxidizing microbial communities from mesocosms in the Gulf of Mexico - GOM15C Gulf of Mexico (SPAdes) (version 2) | ecosystem: Environmental > Aquatic > Marine > Cold seeps... | reverse complement strand
TGAAAACACCAAACATTCCACAAAATGCTCCATACAGTGATACTCAACGCGCTTGGATAGGTGGTTTTTTTGCAGGTATGCACAGTCATATGTTGCAAAATTCTGGATCAAGCAATCAAGCCGATGCTCGTGTTATTAACATTCTATATGGCACACAAACAGGTAATTCGGAATCTGTTGCATCAGATGTTGCAACTGCTGCTAAAACGCATGGCTTACACCCTGTTGTAAAAAGCATGGATGAGATTGAAATTGATGCTTTAGTTAAAATGGAATATCTACTTATCATCACCAGTACTTATGGTGAAGGTGAAATGCCTGATAATGCTCAACTACTTTGGGATGCTATTAGTGCAGACTCAGCACCAAAAATGGAAAATACTCAATTTTCTATTTTAGCTTTAGGTGACACTAGCTATGATTTATTCTGTAAAGCAGGTATTGATTGGGATGTTCGTTTAGAAGCCTTGGGAGCCAAACGTCTTTTTGATCGTGTAGATTGTGACGTGGAATTTGATGAAGCTGCTGAAGAGTGGATTGGCCAAGTTATTCCTATGATGGCCGATGGTGCAACCGTATCACTTGTTGTCGATGACGGTTCCGCATCTAACAAACCAAAATATAATCGTAAAAACCCATTTTCTAGCAAGATCACAGAAAACCGTTTATTAACATCTGAAGATTCATCAAAAGAAACTCGCCATTATGAATTCTCATTAGAAGGTTCGGGCTTAACTTACGAAGCAGGCGATGCATTAAATGTTGTGCCTTTAAACTGCCCAGAGTTAGTTTCTGCTATCGTGGCAGCAATTTCATGTACAGGCACTGAAGATGAACCTGTTAATGGCGAACCTATGTCATTATCTGAAGCGCTTCGTACACATTTTGAAATAAAACTACCCACAAAAGAATTACTTCAAGAAATTGCAAACCGTTCAGGTGACCAGGAATTAAATGGTTTACTGGAAAGTGATGATAAAAGTGCATTATCAAAATATTTATGGGGTCGTGATACCTTAGACTTATTACTGCAATTCTCTGGCATGCAATTTTCTGCTGCCGAGTTTTTAGCCTTGTTAAAGCCTCTGCAACATCGAGCTTATTCTATTTCTTCCAGTGGGAAAATGCATACGGATACCGTTCACTTAACGGTTGCCAGTGTTCGTTACAATGCACATGATCGTGATCATAAAGGTGTTTGTTCAACATTTATGGCTGATTTAGTTGATGAAAACTCAGAAGTAAAAGTATTCTTTTCACCTAATAAAAGTTTTCGTGTACCTGAAGATGACACCCTACCTATGATTATGGTCGGGCCAGGAACAGGTATTGCACCTTTTAGAGCTTTTTTACAAGAACGTGAATTCAGAAAAGCAAGTGGCCAAAACTGGTTGTTATTTGGTGATCGCAATGCAGCGACTGATTACATCTATCAAGATGAAATTGAAGCGATGCAAGAAAAAGGTGTACTTACACGCTTAGATTTAGCTTTTTCTAGGGACCAAGAAGAAAAAATATACGTTCAAGATCGTATGATTGAGAATGGTGCTGAAATGTTTTCTTGGTTAGAACAAGGTGGCTCGTTCTTTGTTTGTGGTGATGCAAACTATATGGCAAAAGATGTTGATAAAGCTCTGCATTCACTTGTTGAAACACATGGTAATAAATCAGCAGAACAAGCAATAGATTATGTAAATCAACTAAAGAAAGAAAAGCGTTATGTTCGAGATGTCTACTAATTTAAAAACTCAAGATTAAAACATATGTAGCCTTGATGTAGCGAAGCGGAATCAAGGTTTTACCCAAATTGAAGAAAATCCAATTTTTCCCAACCTTCTTTCTGAAGGGAAAAGGGTTAGGGTGCATTTAACTGCAAGAGTTTTTGCAACGATTAATATTAAGTAAACCTTGATTCCGCTTCCGCTGCATCAAGGCTACAGAACCCGACTTCCTATGAGCTTAAGATTTGTTATTATCCCCGTTACTTCTTATCAACAAAACTGTTCTCTATTAATTTGTGAAAAAACAAATAAAGCAGCAATTGTAGACCCTGGTGGTGATATTGATACTATTTTAGCGGTTATAACAGAAGAAGGGGTAATACCAGAAATTATTCTGGTAACTCATGGACATCTTGACCATGTCGGCGGTGTTGCAGAATTAGCTAAAAAGTTATCCCTACCTATTGAAGGTCCTCAGAAAGAAGATATATTCTGGCTGAATGCTTTCCCCTCTCAAATACAAACATTTGGCTTTCCTCCCTGTGATGTTTTTACCCCAACTCGATGGTTAAACCACGGGGATACCGTTACAGTTGGAGAGCAAACCCTAAAAGCCATCCATTGCCCAGGTCATACCCCAGGTCATATTATTTTTTATCATGAACAATCGAAACTAGCCATTGTCGGTGATGTTCTTTTTAACGGTTCAATAGGTCGCACTGACTTTCCCAAAGGGAATTTTGATACATTAATAAGCTCAATTAAAAACAACTTATGGCCTTTAGGAAAAGATGTGAAGTTTATTCCTGGACATGGCCCCATGTCTACTTTTGGGAATGAAATGAAAAATAACCCATACGTTTCTATCTAGTTAAGCCCCTTTATCCTGATCAGCCCCAGCTAAAGCTTTACCCTCTACATCTAAAAATAAGATAACCATTTCAGACTAAGCATAAAAAAGGGGGCATAAAGCCCCCTTTTCTAAAATATCCATAGCTATAAATAACTAAAAATACTTATTTATTATACAATTTTACGTCTACCTAAGCCTACTAAAGCAAACATAGCTGTTCCCATAAACAAAATAGCTGATGGGACAGGAACTGGAGCCATATCTGCATCTAAATCAGTAATAACTGCAGTATATGTGCTTAATGCATCAGTTATTCCACCTAAAGACACATTATAAAAGGCACTAGTCGTTGCAGTAAAACCAAATGCTACAGATGCATAACCTGATTCTGATGCAGGAACTAAAAATAAAGCATCAATCAAACCAAGTGATTCATCAAAAACAGTCATTGTTAGACCATCAAAATTATCAATAACTGGAGCAGCAACAGTCCCAATATCAGTCAATACAGCTAAATAGTCATGTCCCGCATCAACCCAAAAGGTATCAGTCACGCTGAATGTAGCTGGAGTTGTAGAAGAACCAATAATAGTACCAAAAGATTCATATACTGAAGATGCTTGAGCCATTTGCATTGAAGAAAATGCTAGCAAGCACGTTACTAGCATAGCGCTAAAATATTTTTTCATTTTTATTACCTATTAATATAGTGAGTTAATTCATCATTCCAGTGCAGAATGAACTCGTTTATTTTTTTAGTTCGTCCATGAGATTCATAGACATTCTAAGCAGGTATACTTAAATTTAAAATATCAACTTGATTAAAATGCAATATGTGCTTATCGTATCACACTTTCCCCTAAAATCATATTTACCTAACATTCCTTGTCTGCAACAATAACAAGTCATTCCTTTCAACAAAACTCTCATTCCCTCTAAATAAAGGAGTAAAAAAGGAAGTCGTACTAGCCAGAAAAACCAAACAAGCACCTACACACCGTCAACTTAGTCAATAAACAAATAGTCTCTAGAGCTTATATACATTGAGGTACCGCAGTGTTTCATACCAAAATAAACATTCTAGATATTAACAACAAACTATGATTTATCTCTAAAATTAAAGCCATTCATTTCAAGGTGTCATCAAAGGTTGCTGCTATAAACCTGATAGCACCTTTCTGTAGAATGAGTTTTCACGTAGAGATATTTAAGGATCCCCTGAGTAAACTCAATTAGTTTAGCTTGCCAAAATTGCCGATACTTCCACTAAAAGCGGCGCAATAGAATGACGATTACTTCTCACTTTACGAAATTAGTGAGCGTTTTCTGTGCTAAATATCAACAGACTTAATCGAAGACCTCTTATCTAACATCTGATATTCATTATAAAATGACCATTAAAATAACAGTCAGAAAATTAATTTTTTTTATTTCTTCGATAAAATCGAGGCTGATATTTAACTCGTTTAATTTTTAGTTGCCGTTGATTAATTTCTTCTTCGGCTAATAATTGAAATATATCGGCTGGCATGCCTTCAGGTAAATCGACTAAACTATAATAGTTACGAATATCTATTCTACCAATACGTTTTTTATCCACACCAGAGACTTCAACCAAAATCACTTTTATAGCATCAATAGAGACCGAATGTTTTTGTCCCACATCAAGACGGTATCGTACAAATTTTTGTCTTGGTGGAACATTCTTAGAAACTTTTACAGTGTCATTTTCAACTTTATCACTATCCAGCACCAAATCAGGCTGATGTAATAAAGATAAAGCGGCTGCACACTCTAAAATACTAAGCTGCATCTCATCAGCAAGTTTTTTGATTAACTGCTGATGTAAAGCAAGTTCTTCTTTTAATAACAGAGACTTTAAGCTATTTTTTAGCTGCTCTTCCTTAATATTAATATCTTCTACCTTGGTCATTTATAAGCGATCCAAATTAACATCAACATAAGCTTCATCCCGCATTCGGCGTAGCCATAACTCAGTTTCTTCTTCAATTTTACGATTACGAATTTCTTCTCTTACTCTATTTTTTTTGTGCTGTACACTGTTATCCTTATCTTCTCTTTCCTGTACTTGAATGATATGCCAACCAAATTGAGTTTGAACAGGGTCACTAATACCATTAATTTCCAAATTATTCATTGCTGCTTCAAAAGGGGGGACTAAATCACCAGGACCAACCCAGTTTAAATCACCGCCATTAATTGCCGATCCTTTATCATCTGAATTAGAACGTGCTAATGAGGCAAAACGCTCCCCATCTTCAATTCTATTTTTAATTGACAATAATCTTTTTTTAGCTTCATCATCATCAATTAGCTCATTGGTTTTAATCAATATATGCCGTGCTCTAGTTTTTGTAACAATATGCTTATTAACACCTTTTAATTCCAGCATTTTTATAATATGAAAGCCACTAGGACTACGAATCGGCTCAGAAATATCCCCTTGATTCATTTTTGCAGCAACGTCAACAAAGAGAGTAGGAAGTTGACCAATACTTCGCCAGCCTAAATCCCCACCTTGTAAAGCATTGCCCCCTTCAGAAACAGCAACAGCAGTTTGTTTAAAATCCACACCATTTTCTAAATCAGCAATCACATTTTGAGCCTTTAGCTTAGCTTTCTTAATATCTGAAGCAGATGGAGCCTCTGGTAAAGAAATCAAAATATGTCCCAAATGATATTCAATCTGCTCTTTATTGGCTTCACCTTGTGTTTCCAAATAGTGACTAATTTCTCTGTCAGTGACTTTGATGCGTGACCCGACTTGCCTCGCTCTTAATTGATTGATGATGATTTCATTACGAATATTTTCTTCAAAGGCATCATAATTCATTCCCTGCCCTTCCAGCTCAGCTCTAAACCCATCAAGTGTCAAATTATTTCTTCTGGCAATATCAAGTACCGATTTTCGTAACATTTCATCACTCACTCGGATTCCTGATCGCGCAGCTAATTGGCGTTGTAATTTAGCAACCACCAGCCGTTCTAACACTTGTTTTTTTAGGATAAAATCAGGTGGAATCATGACATTATTTGCTTGTAGCTTTTTAACGATGTTATGCGTTTCAAGCATTAATTCTCTCTCTAAGATGACATCATCTTCTACAATAGCCACTATTCGATCTAAAGGTTCAGCCTTAACAGCAGAACTAAAAAGCAATGTGCTTAAGGTTAAAATTAAGATATTAACTTTATATTTATTATTCATCTATTCCGCTCGTCCGTATCCCTTTAGATTTTTCTCAAGAAAGACATCAACTTTATCACCAAACCCTGTCAATCCTTTAAATTCAATTTGTAAGAACACGCCTGTTTCTGTTTCATCATCCGAAGACCCTGTTATTGTATTTGCGTACTTACGCCAGAGAGCTCTAAACCTCCAGCAACAACTTTCTTTTTCTATCCCCAAAAAGCTTTCTTTGGTTGAATTATGTTTTAAAGAATATTGCCAACGTCCTACCCCATACCAATTATCATAAATGGGCCATCTAATTGAAGCATCTGTTTGAATGATATATCCGTTATCACTGATAGCAAGATCTGATTGATCTTTTCTATACCGATAACCAAGATTCAAAAGTTTTCCTTCGCCCCCCCTATACCTAAGTTCAGCTTGCCCTCTGGTAACATCATTCACATCAGGGTTCCATTGAAGACCTGTTCTATAAGACACTGTATCTGTTAATTGCCCACTTAATTCAGCAACAATATTGGATAAACTATTTGTTTCTACTCTTTCACCAGGTAAGGTGACATTTCTATCTTTGAAATAAAAAATTTCTCCTACACTCAAATTTAATCTTTCTAAACCGTTATCTGAATCAACTAAACGAGTTGTAATAGCAACAGAAATTTGATTCGCATCTTGTACCCTATCCGTACCACTAAAGCGATTTTCGCGAAATAAACTACTAAAGCCAAAATCATATAATGCAGAATCAAACACAGGAATATCAGCCTGTTCTTTCTCTGGAATATATAAATAAAACAACCTTGGTTCAATGGTATGCATAAACTTTGAATCAGCAACCTCAAGGTTTTTCTCAAAAAACAAACCACTATCAACAGAAATAATAGGTAAAGTTCGGCTGATACTATTAGACTTACCTGCTACCTGGTTCTCTAAAAAATATTCAGTGTGTTGTAAAGAAAAGTTTGGTTTAAAGAATGTTCCCGCTGTTTCCATTGGAAATCCAATAGAAGGCTTGGTATTAAACCTCTGCCCACTCACGCGTCCCTCTCGATAAAAATATACATATTCATTATCAAGCCCAATATCAAGAGGCAATTCATCAAAAGAGTGATTGAAATTTAAAGTAACCTGCGGTAGTTTTTGATAGGGTTTGTCGTCATCAATCACATTTTTATCGATGGTTTGATAAGCCTGTACATTGGTTGCAAATGTTACATAATCAGAGTTGTAATTTAAATTAGCATCGCTTCTTAAAAAACTATCATTAGAAAGGCCAAGCGTGTTATTTAATTCATCAAAATAAGATTTATCTGACACATAATTAACATCAACATGACTTCTTAAATTATCAACAATCTGAGAGTCATTTTTAAACGACCCAGCGTAACGTTGCTTGTTACGTATTTTATCATCAGGTAAATACTCTAACGCTAGTGAACTTACAGTCCTTTTTGTTAAATGCCGAAATTCCCCACCTAGCATTACCCCCCGTTTTGCCATATATCTTGGCCAAATAGTTAAATCATAGTCAGGTGCAATATTCCAGTAAAAGGGCACACTGATATCTAAACCATTTTCACCTGTCGCACTGAATGTTGGCGGTAAAAGACCCGAGATTCGTCTATCATCAACAGGAAAGGAAATATAAGGGATATATAAAACAGGTACTTTCTTAAATTTTAACCAAGCACTTTTAGCCGAAGCTTTCCCTGTTATTTGGTTCATTTTCAAACGGTCAGCTTGAATGACCCAATCCTCATTACCTGGGCGACAACTGGTAAAAGCAGCATTTTTATAACGAAAGAGAGTTGGACTGTCTCGATAAACAACATCCGCTCGCCCTCGAATAGGGCCCGAGGGTGAAATAAACAAAGCCTCTCTCAACCTTGCTTCATCTGAGTCTAAATTTAATAAGGCCGTATTACTGTAGAGAGACATCTCATTTTCATTATAAAAAACATGGCCTTGAGCATCCATTGTGCCAGAACTTGTATTATAATTCGCCTGATCAGACTGTACCCGTTGGTCTGCTCGAATAATATCAACATTTCCAAAAAATTGGGTCACCTCGTTATCATAAATCTCAGAATAATCGGCAGTCACATCCATTGGAGCCGTATTTCTTAAATTGTTATCAGAGGTATATGTACTTTTATTGGATGCCGAGTTTTGACAGTTGTCCCATGGGTCAAACTTTAATTGACTATGTAATATTTCAAATATCTGCTCTTGCTTACCCGTAAAAACAGCAGAAAATAGTCCTGAACCTTCCTTTTTTGGTGCTGTCTCAATTGCTTTAGCTTCAGCCACTTGACTAATAGCTGATGCTTCAATGGGTAGTGAGGTTGAATCTGTAGGTAACGAAACAGGTTCTTTTATTATAGTAGCAGGAGCGACTTCTTTACTTCCACAATCCCAGCCGCCCGTCTTTATTTTTTTACAATCCCAAGCATGCGTCCCAGCAATAGATAATTCTGCGTACAAAAAAACAAAAAGAACAAAAAAATATCTGCGATGCATAGAAGTTAGTATGAGTAAAGGTAGCTTAACGACTCAAAAATCGAATAAAATAGCCGATCATTTTACCTTATGTTTATAAACCTGATTTAATTAAATTGTGGCTATTAGACAGATTAAACTTTTATTACAACTCAATAACTCATGTTATCAAATGATACACGTGCAAATGCAATCCTCGATTGGCTGAATAACACGCTTAACTTAAAAATCATTCAATTTGAAATTGCTTCTAGTGATGCCAGTTTTAGACGATATTTTAGAGTGATTCATAGTCAAGGTCAGCATATTGTGATGGATGCCCCGCCTGAAAAAGAAAACATAGAACCTTTTATTCGTATAGCCACCCTTTTAAAAGCAGCTAACTTAAATGTCCCTATCATTCACCAGCAAGATTTAATACAAGGTTTTTTATTATTAGATGACTTTGGCAGTTGTTGTTTTCTTGATCAACTAACGACTAATAACGCAACAGAGCTTTATCACTCCGCATTTAAAAGTCTAGAGTTAATCCAATCTAACCCCACTTTAAATACAAGTCACTTACCTTGCTATGATGATGCGCTATTAAATAGGGAATTAACAATCTTTTATGACTGGTTCCTAGAACAATATCTTGGCCTATCAATACCCTTAGCTATTAAACAAAATCTTAACCAGACTTTAATTACATCAGCATTAGAACAACCACAAGTGTTCGTGCATAGAGATTTTCATTCCAGAAATTTGATGTTTTTAGCTGATAATTCACCTGGTATTATTGATTTTCAAGATGCTGTTATTGGTCCAATAACTTACGACCTCGTTTCTTTATTACGCGATTGTTATATTTCTTGGCCAGATAAAAAAATATCACTCTGGTTAGCCCAGTATTATCAACAAATCACACAATTAGGCTTAATTGAAACTGATCTACGAACTATGACTCGCTGGTTTGACTTAATGGGTTTACAAAGACATTTAAAAGCTATTGGTATATTTTCCCGCTTACATTTACGCGACAACAAACCCACTTATCTTGCTGATATTCCTAGAACGCTGAATTATGTCAGTCAAGTATGCAATAACTATCCCGAATTAAGTGACTTTAATCACTTTCTTCTAAAAGAAATTTTACCCATTTATAAGAACAAGTAATGAAAGCAATGATATTAGCGGCAGGCCGCGGCGAAAGAATGCGCCCCCTAACAGACACAACACCTAAACCTCTGTTATTGATTTTAAATAAACCGATTATTCAATACACCATTGAGCAATTAGTTGCCGCAGGCTTTAATGAAATAGTCATTAACATTGCTCATCTAGGCCAACAAATAAAAGATACTCTAGGAACAGGTAATCATTTGGGGGCTTCAATCGTTTATTCTGATGAAGGGTTTTCAGCATTAGAAACTGCGGGGGGCATTGCCAACGCCTTACCTTTATTAGGTCAAGAAAGTTTCCTTGTCGTCAATGGAGACATTGCAAATAACTATGATTTTAGTCATTTGCACCATAAAAAATTTGACTTAGCGCACTTGGTTTTAATCCCGAACCCTGAGCATCATACCGAAGGTGACTTTCATCTATCTACATCAGGACTTATTACAGAACAACAACACCCTCGCCTCACATACAGTGGTATCGGTTTGTTTCACCCTTCATTATTTAATGATTTAAAACCAGGTAATAATAAATTAGGGCCAATGCTAAGAAAATATATCCCATTGAATGGGATAACAGGCGAACAATACAATGGTTTCTGGATGGATATTGGAACGCCTGAAAGATTAAAAGAAGTTGAACATATTAAAAAACAAAATATTTGACCCGTCCTCAACTAATCCATCATTTCAATTTCAATTTCAACTTGCTCTGATTACCTGTTCAATTCTAATGGTTGTAGATGCATCATGAGAAATTAGTTTGACTGATTGATCTTCAAAAAAATAGGCTATGTCACCGTTAAGTGTGGGTTTAGTTAGCCCTTAAGCCCTCTCCTGCTGGATGCCTACACGGATGTAGGTAAGTAGAGTAATGCAGGAGCAATTGCCGAGAGGGTTTGGGTGAGGAGAAAACAAACAGCTTGTAATTCAAAATTTCTTTTTTATCTCTTGATTTATAAGAGAATATTAAAGAAGAAGAGAATTGTTTTATTTCTCCTCACCCCTCCCTCTCCAGCAAGAGAGGGCTTTTAAGAGCGAATTCAACCTTTCAACACTTAACGGTGATATAGCCTTTCATAATCAAGCCTATTTAACTACCAGAATTTATAAAACAACATGACTCTATACAAACCACAAGTTTATAAAAAATCAGTAAATTCCTGAATTATTTTATCAATAGGAGGGGCCTATGGCCGCAACTAGAACAAGATCAAGTGCTATCGCGGCCATAGGCCCCTCCTACTTTTTCGACAACCTTTTTAACCTGTGATTTGTATCTTTAGTAGATCCAATTATGTTGGCACTTCAATTTTATAAAAAATCGCATATAAAACAGGGACAACAACCATGGTTAATATGGTTCCAAAAGCCAATCCAAACATAATGGTAACAGCCATTGATACCCAAAACCCATCTTGTAATAACGGCGCCATACCAAAAACTGTCGTTGCCGCTGCATTAACCACAGGACTTAACCTAGACACAGCCGCTTCAACGACTGCGTTAAAAGCCGTCATACCATCCTCTAGATTTAAAGTAACCTGATCCAGCAAAACAATGGCATTTTTGATCATCATTCCAGCTAAACTCATGGCACCTAATACCGCCATAAAACCAAAAGCTGTTCCTGTACTCAATAAACCAAAGACAATCCCAATAAGAGCAAAAGGAATGACTAAAAAGATAATAAGCGGTGGACGGTATGAATTAAACAATACAATAATAATAAATGTCATGATAAGTAAAGCAGGCACCATACCTGGTTTTAACCCATCTTGTGATTCTTTAGAGCTATCATATTCCCCTTTCCATTCCAGTGTGTAACCAGGGGGGAGTTTTATCGACTCAAAGCCAGCTAAAACATCAGCTCTCAATGTTGGTGTCGTCACACCTGCCTTGGGTGAAGCTTGCACGGTAATGGCTCTACGTCGATCCCAACGCCAGATAACAGGGTCTTCCCATGCTATATCAACAGAGTTGGTGACCTGAGATAAAGGCACCGCCTCGGTGCCATAAGGTGAAACGACTTGTAATGCTTCAAGATTTGTGACTGCTTGTTTCCGCTCACTTTCCTTATGTCTCAACACAATTGGAATTAAGTCGTCACCTTGTCGAAACTGACCTACAGTCGTCCCATCGAAAGATCTTTTTGATGACCTTGCAATATCATCTCTAGAAATTCCACTCCATCGACCCCGTGCCTGATCATATTCTGGCACCACTTTTTTAACACGTTGCCGCCAATTTGTTCTTGATTCTAAAGTATAGGGACTTTGTTCAAGAAAGGCTAAGCCCTGATTCGCTAATGAGCGTAAAGTTTCTGGGTCTGCTTCAGCTGGGCCGCTAAAACGCGCTTCAAATTTCCAGTCATTAAAACTTCCGACAGGATATTTACGTACTCTAATTAAAGCATCAGGGTAATTTTCAGTAAACCAAGGTGTCATGTCTGAAATAATGGAATCAACACCTTCCAAACTTTTTGTATTAACAACTAACTGAGCGTATGAAGGATGTGGCGACTCAGGGTTTACGGGTAAATAAAACCGTGATGGCCCTTGTCCTATAAATGAACTAACACTGTCAACTTGTGAATGAGCCTGTAATTTATTTTCTATATCTTTTAAGTTAGTAGAGACTTTTTCTATTCGTGTTCCTTCTGGCTCCCAATAGTCAATCATCACCTGAAGCCTTGAGGAATCAGGAAAAAATATCACAGGAACATAACGGAAGCCTATAACAGAAAGAATCAATAGACCCACCATAGAGCTCATAAACAGCACTCTATATTTTATTGAAAATGCTAACAAGCCACGAAATTTTTGATAAAAAGGGCTACCATAAATATCTTCATCATCCCCTTCTTCAGGATCAGGTAGCATAGCCATACACATCAATGGCGTTACCGTTTGTGATAAGACCCAGCTAATAATCAAGGAAATAAAGACGACAGTAAAAAGACTCCCCGCATACTCTCCTGTACTAGCGGTTGAGGTAAATATTGGATAAAAAGCCATGCAAGCGACAATAGTCGCACCTAATAATGGCCACGAAGGTGTATTTGCTGCTTCAATAGCCGCCTGTTTTCTTTCTACACCTTGTTTAAGTTTAACAATAAAGCCATCAACGACAACAATGGCATTATCCACCATCATCCCCATAGAAATGATCAAAGCACCTAGGGAAACTCGCTGTAAATCAATATCTGCAATAGTCATAACGATAAAAGTACCTAATATGGCAACCACTAACCCACTAATACCAATAATGATGCCTACACGTATTCCCATACTAACAGCCAGCACTATTAGGACAATAATCACCGCTTCAAGTAAATTGATCATAAAAGCATTGATAGATACAGAAACCGAATCTGATTGCCATGAAACCTTATTTATCTCAATCCCAATAGGTAAAATTTCCTGTAACTCTTCCAATCGTTTATCTATTGCCTCCCCAACAGTGACAACATTAGTACCACCAATGGGTGCCATCGCCATGGCTATAGCTGCTTTCCCATCAAACCGCATTAGCTGCCTTGCAGGTTCTGCATAGCCTTCAGTCACAGTAACTATATCTTTAAGGTGCAATAATTCATTTTTTCCTCTAGGATCTAATTGCGAAGCAATCACCGTTAATTCTGCAATATCCTGGGGGTTTTTAAATGCACCTGTGGGAGCGACACGTAGACGTTCGTCCTGAATTTCTAAGTAACCTGCATCAACGATTTTATTTTGCAGTTGTAATGTTTTTTGTAAATCGGCAGCAGTCAAACCCATGGTTGCCAATTGACTTTGAGAACCATCTAGATAAATACGTTTATCTTGCGTACCCCATAAATCAACTCTGGCAACACCCTCAACTAGACTTAGTTCCTTACGTAATTGTTTAACATAAGTTTCAAGTTCAGCATAAGTGAAGCCATCCCCTGTAACCGATAGTAAAAACCCAAACACATAGCCAAAATCATCGCCTACAGAAGGTTTACTTGTACCCGGAGGTAACGTGTGTTGAATATCACCTAGTTTTTTTCGAAGCACATCCCAGACTTGGGGTAATTGATCTGACCATACGGCATCTTTAATATCCACCTTAATAATGGATAAACCGGGACGAGATTCTGAATATATTCGTTTAATCTCTTGCATTTCCTGAAGTTTCAGCTCGATACGGTCTGTCACTTCAAGCTCTACCTGTTCAGCACTGGCACCTGGATATACAGTGGTAATAGCGGCTGTTTTAACACTAAACTCAGGATCCTCTAACCAGCCCAAATTAAAAAAACTGGCAATTCCAATCACTATGATTAAAAATGTGGCAAAATAAGTAACTGGCTTTTTATCAATCGCAAGCTCAACAAGACTCATATTATTGCTCCTTGTCTTGCATTATTCTTACTTTCATACCTTCTCGTAAAAAGTGAACACCTGCCGTTGCAACCCAGTCTCCAGATTTAATGCCTTCAGTAACAATCAGTCCCGATGACAACATTTCTCCTAATGTAATTTGTTGTTGATGCACTTCGCCTGTCGTCTCATTAATCAGCCAAACATAAGCTTTATTATCATCAGCAGGGGAATACACAGCAGATACAGGTACTTGTAATCTTTTATTCTGTTTTGCTTTATCAGATATATCTTTTGATGCTCTTCCCCGTGCCTTCCCCGCCATACCAGGTAATATTTTAATATTTTTAGGTTGTTCCATTGTTAATGTAACAGGGTATGTCCGTGTCGTAGATGAAGCTTCGGTTCCTATTTCTTTAACTGCAGCTGGAATTTCATGCTCAGGAAAAGCATCGAATATAACTTTAATATCTTCTGCATAGGGTATTAATGAAATTTTTGATTCAGGAATATCAATAATCATTTCTATCTGTGACAAATCAACTAATCGAGCTACTAGTTGCTTTGCCTGTACTGCTTGAAAATTTTCCACATAAAGTTCAGAAATATACCCCGAAAAAGGTGCTTTCAGTTCCGTATCAGCTAATGCTTTAACCGCCTTATCTCGTTCTGCACTGGTCACCCGTGCTTCAGCATTTAATCGATCATATTCAGATTTAGATATGAAATTTTTCTTAATCAGTTCTTTTGCACGATTAAAGTTAGCATAGGCATGTTTTACACTAGCTCTGGCTTCTGCAACATTGCTACGAAAATCACGAGAATCTAAACTGGCAATCAACTGACCCTTAGAAATATTTTCACCAATTTTAACTGGGCGTTTATTAAGTTTACCGCTAACATCAAAAGCTAGATTAACTTCGCGCACCGCTTTTGCCCTACCGGGAAAATCACGCCCTTTAAATGGCTCAACATCTCCCACCTTAATTGCGCGAACAGGACGTATTATTTCTACCTTTTCGGCCTGGTCATCAGCACAACCACCTAGCCCGAAAAATGTTATTAATAGAAATAGAGTTAATAGCACTTTTTTCCCTTGCATTATTTTCACCTTACTCACTGATTGTGTATCTAACATTTATATTGATCTTCAGAGTATATCATCCTATTTGTTTATGCTAGTACTAACTAATAATTAACATAAGCCTTGCCTGCTATGGATTAAAAGAAGCACTCTCTTGACCTATTTACAAGTATTCTAGAACCAAAGTCTAGCACTCAACATCCAACATTCTAAATGTGGACTCAAGCACATCATTATTATGATGTGCCAGTGTTATTTATTTTCCACAAGCGCATTTAATTTTGCATCTTAAACAGCATTTAAAATAGCCAACATGACTTAATTATAACCAAAAAGCACATTGTATTTTCTAGACTAAAACAAAGGAAAATTTCAATATTATTGTTAAAATAGGGAAATATAGAATATATGATATTTCAATCTAAAAAATTTATAAGCAATTAAAATTAAGGATAAACAATGAACCACAAATCAGCCATATTTTTCATAATAACTGCATTATTCATTAGTGGCTGTGCTACTACAGGTAATAATACAACAGAACAAAAGCGTCAGGCCATTCTAGGTATGAAAAATGATGTCCTTTCAGAACTTTATAAACATAAGCCTGATGTTAAAGCACAAATTTCCAACGCGCCTGGTTATGCTGTATTCAGCAATGCTAACATTAACGTTATCTTGTTTAGTGTCGGTGGAGGACAAGGCGTTGTCACGAATAATCAAACAGCTAAACACACGTATATGAAAATGGGTGAAGCGGGTTTTGGTTTAGGGCTTGGTGTTAAAGATTTCCGTGCAGTGTTCGTATTTCATACTACCGCCAGCATGAATCATTTTACAGAGAAAGGCTGGGCATTCGGAGCTCAAGCTGATGCAGCTGCTAAGGCAAGTGATAAAGGAGCAGCAATAGGTGCTGAAGTGACAATTGATAATGTCACAATATACCAATTAACAGAAACAGGTTTAGCGCTTCAAGCAACGATTAAAGGAACAAAATACTGGAAAGATTCTTCGTTAAATTAACTGAAATAAAAGAGGAATAATCTGACTCAAACTCACCCGACAAACATCTTAAAAAAGCAGATTGCTATCAGGTCAAGTCTGAGTCAGTACACTTTATGTGCCCTTTAAAAGACTGAATAACTCTATAAGCTCATCCAGTCTAAAAAGCATTTTATTTACTTCCACCAGATGATGATAATGCATTTAGCGCCTGATCAGGCCCAAAAGTTGCACTTACCTGACTGGGAGGAAATTTCTTAAAAGAAGCAACGAACTCTCCAACTACTTCTTGTGCAGGGACAAAAGTCCATAGCTTGTCAGCCCACCAGCGAAAATACATCTTCGATTCACGCATAAAAAGCTCGTAGGGGTCTTGTCGAAGATTAATAACATAAGGCATATTAACAGTTCGCAAAACAGAGTCTTGCAAATTACCTTCTTGCACTTTGAAATGGATTTTCCAGTCGTTAACTCTAACGGCATTTAAACTAGCATTATCATCAAAGTAAAAAATTTCGCGTCTAGGACCTTTTTTTACATCACCTTTAAAGTAAGGCATAAAGTTATAGCCATCAAGATGAGTTTTAAATTTTTTCCCTGCCGCTTTATGTCCTTTTATCAGCTTTTCCTTAATCTTAGGATCACCAGCCGCCGCCAAGAAAGTAGGTAACCAATCTTCATGAGACATAATCTCGTTAACAACGGTTCCTGGTTTAATCACACCAGGCCATCTAACCACTTGAGGAACGCGCATTCCACCTTCCCACGTTGTCCCTTTTTCACCATGAAACGGAGTATTGCCTCCATCAGGCCACGTCATGACTTCGGCACCATTATCAGTAGAAACAATAACAAGAGTTTTATCTGCAATCTTAAGCTCATCTAGCTTATTCAATAATTCACCAACAACCCAATCAAACTGAGCCATACCATCAGCATATAATCCAAAACCTGTATGATTTTTCCATTTATGTGATAAACGAGTAAAAACGTGCATACGTGTTAAGTTATGCCAAAGAAAAAACGGCTTGTTTGCTTTATGCGAACGTTCGATAAAATTCAATGATTGCTCAAGAAGTACATCATCAATAGTCTCCATACCCTTACGAGTTAGTGGACCAAGCTCCTCAATAGTTTGTTTTCCTACTTTACCAAAACGAGGATCAACTGTACGGTTATTTTTTGTAGATGCTTTACTATGTATAGTTCCCCGAGGACCATATTTTTTCAAAAAATCAGGGTCTTTAGGATAATCTGGATCTTCTGGTTCTTCTTGTGCATTAAGGTGATAGAGATTCCCATAGAATTCATCAAACCCATGTACCGTTGGTAAAAATTCGTTCCGATCACCTAAGTGATTCTTTCCAATTTGAGCTGTCGCATAACCGTGAGGCTTAAGTAACTCTGCGATAGTCGGGTCTTTTGCTTGTAATCCTATATTAGAACCAGGCATTCCAACTTTTAATAGCCCAACACGATACGGGTGCTGTCCCGTTATGAAAGACGCTCGACCTGCAGTACAACTTTGCTGGGCATAATGATCAGTGAACATTGCACCTTCGTGTGCGATACGATCAATGTTCGGTGTTCGTCCACCCATCATACCGCGATGATAGACACTAAAATTAGACCATCCTATATCATCCCCCCAAATCACTAATATATTAGGTTTGTCTGCTGCTGAAACCTGTAGTGAAACAAATAGTCCAATAAGCAGAATACTTATTTTTGAAAGTATCATCAGATATTTTCTCCTTTGAAGATACTCTATTACAGAGCATCAATTTCTAAAAATACAGAGCATAACTGCTCTGTGTGAGATGTAAGTACCTAGGTAAAATTAATTTAACTAATTTTTACGCAGGATTTTTTTTCATATTCAACTAACACATGGATGTGTGTAGCTAGAGTAATGCAGGAGCAATTACCGAGGCGTATAAATAGGCGCATAGTGAGCTATGGAACTATTTATACAACGCTGAAGATGAGAAAAAAGACAAGTAAAAATGTTAAATTAATTATGCCTAGGTGCTTATTATGTATAAACACATAATATTGTTTGATAAAGTCAACAGTTTGTTCGTGACCTATCTATCAATTTTTTAGCCAGTCATACCACTTCTTTTCTTGTGTTTTTAACTCAAACGGAAAAACAACCTTCCAGTCCTTCTTCATATCCACAACAAGCCAACCATTTTTGTCTGCCTTATCAAGTGCTTTATCAAAAGTACCGACATGACTATTTCGATCATAAGCATATTCACGCTCTGCATCAGTATGATGGACAAATAAGCCTAGACGCAGTCCATCTCCAGTCGTGGTGTATTCAATCATTTGCATATCCCCATCAGAATTACCAAAAGCAAGGATGGGACGGCGACCAATATGTTCATAGATACCTACTGGTTTTGCGGCCTTGTCATTAAAGAAGTTGAGTTTAGGCATACGTACAAGTTTAGGTTTTCCGTCTTTAGTCTGATATTCAGACACAACACTAGAGCCAACCACTTGCTCAGGAGGTATTCCATAAACTTCTTCTGTTATCGGGCGCATAAATGCAATACCTCCACCAGAAACGATAAAGGTTTTGAAATCATTAGCTCGCAGGTATTTGAGTAATTCAAGCTGAGGTTGATAAACGATTTCGGTATATGGGCGTTTAAATCTGGGGTGGGTAGCTGTCCTTAACCAATCTCCTGCTTCCTGTTCAAATTCAGTGGCACTCATACCTGAATGAGTCACCACCACAATTTCCAGAAGCCCCTTCTTTCCAGAAGCACTCACTGTTTTCATATCACCTTCTAACAATGCTTTGAATGGCTGGGTTGTTAACCATTCTGGGTGCTGAGGTGCAAGTTTTTTCACTTGCTCAAATGCAAAAAGCAACTGTGTGTATATCGGGGCTTCAACCCATAATGTACCGTCATTATCAAAGGTAGCTATACGTTCTGCTGGAAGAACATAGTTTTCTCCTCCTTGTTGAGTGACTTGTTCCACAAAATGAATAATTGATTGTTTAGTTTCCCCTTCATTCCATGAGGGTAACGGGTCGTCAGCTTGTGCTGCTGAAAAGGTTAGCACCAAGCTCAGGCCAACTAGAACTGAATAAATTTGTTTCATTACATTTTCTCCTTGGGTTGTTTATCTTAATATATTCATCATTGTGATTTTATTCCGCATAACATACGAACTAGGGAAATAAGGTTACATTACTGGTGGGTGTAATTAAAAGTGAAGTAAATAATGATTAGTCATGTTGTAGAGCGGACTTTAGTCCGCAATTTACACTGATACATGGCGGACTGAAGTCCGCTCTACATTATTTCACACTGCCTTTACTCCACTTTTAATCGCACCCATTACTAGTTTTTAATAGTGTTAATTTGATGTTGTAAAACACCTTCCAATTTTTTACGATATTGCATAGCATTAAACTCATCCCCTGCTTGATGATAATAACTTGCTAAGGCACTGAGTATTTCTAAATTACCTGTATGCTTTTGCAAGGCAGCTTGTAAAATATCAATGGCTTGTTTTGGTTGTTTTTCAGCGACTGCAACTGCATAAACATATTGAAAGTGACTATTTTCTGGATCTAATTCAGCTGCTTTTTTTAATGCGCTCAAACCTTGTTGTTTATCCTTATGTCTAACGTACCATAGCCCTAAAGCATGATATAAAGGAGCGCTATCAATTTGCCCCAACCCTGTTTTTAATAAATCAAATGCCGTTTTCTCCTTACCTTGAGACTGCAAAAAACGTGCATAATTAACATAAGCAGGGACATATTTAGCTTGTAAAACTAAAGCTTGCTTATACGCGATTTCAGCTTGCTTATTTTGTCCTAAGTGACTATAAAGCTCGGCTATTGCAACTTGCGCTTCAGGTCTATCTGCTGCAAATAATAAGGTTTGTCTAAGTTCTTCCGTTACCTGCTTAATTAACGTGCTTTGTTCTGCGTTTAAAGAGCCCCTTGGTACTGCTAATAAAATTCGTGCCGCTTCAATGCGAACAGTTTTTATAGGATCATTAAGCAATGGAAATATTCTTGCCACTGTATGCTGTAATGGAAAATTCTGTAATGCTTGCAATGCTTGACTGCGTAAATCAGGATCACTAGATCGCAACATTTGTACAGCAGTCATCAATGTTTGCTGACTGGGATATCCTCCCAAATAAGCAATCACCGATGCTTTTGCTATCTCAGGTGCATCATCAAGTAAGACACCATAAGCCAAATGAAGCGCATCTTTATCTTGCTCCGCTAATGCCTGCAATGCAGGAGCAAATTTTTGATAACCTTCAGGGGTTTTGCCATACCACTTTTTAATGGCATCAGCTGCCCAATCACTGGTTTTATCTTGATGACACAATGTACACGCATCTGGCGCATCTATTTGTTTTGCTAAATCGGGCCGTGGCACCCTAAAACTATGGTCATTACGCTCATCAACTCCCATATAGGTTTTAGCTGGCATATGACAACTGATACAACTTGCCCCTGCTGAATCAGGTTTATGGAAATGATGTTTACTGCTTGCATAATTAGTAGGCAGATGACATTGCTGACAGACTTGGTCGCCTTGGGCTTTGCGCTCTAAACTATGTGGATTGTGACAATCGGTACAGGTCACACCCGCCTGATACATTTTACTTTGTAAAAAAGAACCATAAACATAAACCTCATCTTTAATCTTGCCATCCGCATGATAAAGATTTTCAGTTAATAAGGAAGGTAGATAATGATTTCTAAAATTATTACCTGGTACAAATTTATCGTCTAATTGCGCACGCCGAGAATGGCATTTAGCACACAACTCTACTTTTGAATGACTGGCATTTGATGCATTGAGTAACTCTGGTTTTCCAGTTTCTTTATTAAACTGCCATTGGTTATTATTGGCAGCAGAAAGCTTAATAGTTAAGCCTTTATTTTTAATATTGGTATCTTTCTTTTCAAGCCATGCAATATGTTTTGAAGCTGGGCCATGACAGGCTTCACAGGAAACATTAATTGAGTCCCATTGAGTATTATAAGTATCTGTTACAGCATCATAATTCTTTTTCAGATTAGTACTATGGCAATCAGCACACATATAATTCCAGTTTAAATTAGGCCCCATCCAATGAAGAACATCATCCGCTTTAATATCTTCTTCTGGATGTAAACTAAACCAGCGCTGACCACCTTCAGCTTTGCTACGACTATCCCAAGCAATATCTAATACTTGAATTTTTCCTTTTGGGAACTTCACCATATATTGCTGCAAAGGATATACGCCAAAAGTAAAACTAATCTCAAAGTCTTGCAAGCTATTGTCAGTGCCATCCGTGTTGACCATAAACCGACCATTTAGCATAAAAAAAGTACTGGTTACACCTTTCTTGCTAAATTTTGCCTGTTTAAAATTGCCTAATACCGTTTGAGATGTCGCTTCCTGCATGGCTAAATCGTGATGAGAGCCTTGCCATAGTTGATGTTCTTTTGCATGGCAATCCTTACACGGCTGATCGCCTACATATTCAGAGGCCATTAGCAAAGTGCTGTTAAAGAAAATAGCTAAGCTATAGACAAAAATTTTAATTAATTTCATTATTGATTTAATAGAATGATTTAGATAACTACTCATCCAATATCTTAAGTTCAGGAGGGGTTATGTTTTTGAGCTTGTTCTTAAGCCCTCTCTAGCAAAAGAGGGCAAGAGCTAACAAAATCAACACTTAACGATGACATAGCCTTATATTTTGAAGAAATAAAGAATAAGAAAGAATAGAGTTTTTATCTCTCATCTAACCTTCTCCCCAGAAGCATAGGTATCTACACAAGTATTTTCTGTAACTGTTTGCCCTATAAAATAGGGCTTTGGCTCTTAGCTCCTTCTCCCCCTCAGGGGAGAAGGCTGGGATGAGGGGGAGAAAAATACTTTCTTCCTCATTATTCTTTTTTCTCTTTAAATTACAGAGCAAAGAAAGTTTGCAGAAGAGCGTTTTTTATTCCCCTCCTGCCTCCATGCAGTCGACCAAATCCCTCGCCCCAATTGGGGCGAGGGATTAAGAGCATAAACTCCAGAATTTTATTTGATAAAACTTGTGTAGATATTAATAGTTCCAAAAGTTCTGGCAGTTTATTTCACCCTCATCCCAACCTTCTCCCTCGAGGGAGAAGGAGCTGCATGCGAAAACTTATGGAACGATTAATACCTATGCCCCTCATCCCAACATCTTTTATTTGCCGCCCTTTTAAACAGCTTGTGGAACTTATTTAGAAGGCATTAATTTAAACATTTCTTTGATTGAATATCTTAAGCGTTCGCGGACAATTTCACTTGAAGGATTGTTCTGAACGTCACCCGTTGCAGCACCAAACCAAACAACTTTTCCAGTGTTAACATCTATTAAAGCAACAACTAAGCCTGCTTTAGGCACTTTTTG
>Ga0209826_1000813_pt1 | contig 22314 bp, 22 predicted proteins | sample GOMGulsemesocosm_5_FD_184637 | JGI IMG/M metagenome (GOLD analysis project Ga0209826, IMG submission 184637) | Methane-oxidizing microbial communities from mesocosms in the Gulf of Mexico - GOM15C Gulf of Mexico (SPAdes) (version 2) | ecosystem: Environmental > Aquatic > Marine > Cold seeps... | reverse complement strand
ATTACTCAAGTAATTCAACATATTGTTGACAAGCATGGTCGTATTGACGCACTGGTGAATAATGCTTATCCACGCAATAAAAATTATGGTCGTGCATTTTTTGATGTTGAATATGAAGATTTTTGCCAAAATATAAACCTTAATTTAGGCGGATATTTTTTAAGCTCTCAACAGTTTGCACAATATTTTATTAAACAAGGTTATGGCAATATTGTAAATATAGCATCAATTTACGGAGTAGTAGCACCAACGTTTGAATTATATCAAAACACCGAAATATCTATGCCCGTTGAGTATGCGGCGATTAAATCAGCGCTTATTCATTTAACCAAATACATGGCGAAACAATTTAAAGGGCAAAATATTCGGGTGAACACCTTAAGTCCCGGTGGAATTTTAGATCAACAACCAGAATGTTTTTTAGAAAAGTATCAACAACAAACCTTGAACAAAGGTATGTTAAACCCTGAAGATATTTGCGGTTCATTAGTGTATTTATTAAGTGATGCTTCTACGTATGTCAATGGTCAAAATATCATCGTTGATGACGGCTTTACTTTATAATAAGTAATAAGCTGATAACGATGCTTGGAGAAAAATATGAAACAATCTTTATCTACTGAAAAGTTAGTACACTATGTTGATCAGCAATTGCAGCATTTTTTTCCTGATAGCAATCACCATAGCGATGAAATAGATAGTCTGTTAGCCAATACGCTTGAACGTTTAAATTATTGTTTTAGTCATATTAAACGTAAATATTATCAACAAGAAATTAACGGGCAAATGTATACACAATTTAATCATTTAAACAGTGATCACTATGCAAGCTTTTTGTATTTGTTGAGCAACGAAGCTTGGCGTGACGATGCTATAATTTTGGCAGAAAAACTTTTTTATCTTAACAAAGCACTTAATGGTTTAGATTGTTTTTATAGTATTAAATTACCTGAAATTTTCATGTTTGTACACCCTGTAGGTACCGTGTTAGGTAATGCAGAATATCAAGATTACTTCGTCGCTTATCAAGGGGTTACGGTTGGCTCTACGCTTGATGGAAAATATCCTATTTTTAATGAAGGCTGTGTTCTTTATGAAAAATCTTCAGTTATTGGTTGTTGTGAGTTAGCGAAAAACATTATGGTTGGTGCAAATACATTTTTGCTAAGTAGCACTATTAAAGAAAACAGCAGTGTGGTTGGCCAACACCCTAATGTTAAAGTAAATAAACTTGAGCAATCAGTAAAAAAAGCTGTGTTTAATGTTATTTAGCAACTAATTTTTTTACATAAGGAATTAGTTCATATTGGAGAATATCGGCAACGAAAAGCATATCATTTTTTTCTTGTGCTTTTAGCATAACGGCTAGCATATTAATGATGTTGGTGTTTTTTGTTAATTGATACTCTTCCATAAATGTTGAAAAATGCTCAATAAAAAAAGTCAACGTTTCACCTACGTTTGCAGTTTCGCCTCTTCTAATGTATTTAATGGTTTGTGTTGAAATTGATGCTATTGTCGCTAAGGCTTCTGTATTATCCATGATAAATATGACATTATTAAACGGATGAAATTATTAATACAGAGTACCTTAAATGACAGAAATATTAACTAAAAATATTAGTATTATTGAGCAACGCTGGCCTGAAATAGCGAAAAGAATTAAACAGGCAAGTTTAGCTACGCTTAGTGTAACGTTAGAAAAAAATACACTGTTAGTTAATGATATTCAGCTAACCAGTAATTATGATCGTATAGAAGAAGCTGACATTCAAATTGAGCATATATCACTGCAATCAGCACAAGTTTTTCTTTATGGCGTAGGGTTGGGTGATGTTCAAATACAATTATTAAAACGTCCTGCCATTGAATCATTAAGTGTCTGTATTTTAAATGTAGATTTACTCTTACATTGTTTAAGTGCGGTTGATCACCGTTTATGGCTAGAAGATCCTAGAGTAAGCCTTTTTACAGCCGAAGATGTTGCCGATGTTTATTTGCCTTTTGTTGCTTTGCCTACCGAATTGATTTTTGCAGATAATGAGTCGGCAAAACTTAGAGATAGAATTGTTTTAGAGTTAGACCATGATTTCATTATGAAACATCATCTAGAGTCTAATGCGCTAGCACTTGCCGAAGTAGAAAAAAACACTGCTTTCATTAAAAAGGATGCCAGTGTTGAGCAATTATTTAATTCTATTACCGGACGAGTTTATGTTGCCGCAGCAGGGCCAACACTTTCCACACACCTTCCAAGATTATTATCTGAAAAAAACACCTTCATTATTGCTTTAGATGCAGCAGTTAAACCATTATTAAACGCAGGTGTTATTCCCAATATTGTTGTCAGTATTGATGCGAGAAGTGATCAAATATTTACGGGTGTAGACTTTAACGATAACTTAGCTGGCGTTAAGTTGGTTTATTTTCCTCGCTTGTCTACTTCATTATTACAGCAATGGCCTGGTAAGCGCTATTGTAGTTACTCGGAAGGTGATTTATATAAAAAATATAGGGGGTTATATCCTAAAGCCTGTTTATTTTCAGGTGGCAGTGTTATTCACCCAGCAGTTGATCTTGCCATTAAAATGGGTGCAGAAGAAGTGGTTTTTTTAGGCGCTGACTTTGGTTTTCCTGATAATAAAACTTATGCAACAGGTCAAAATGTTGAATATACCAAACAGTTTTTATCTTCATCTCACTGGGTGTTAAATGGTAAGGGAGAGCGCATTACTACCATGTTGAATTATCGAGGCTATTTACGCGATTTAGAGCGATTTATTGAAGTAACGCCTAATGTTCGTTTTATTAATGGTAGCGATAAAGGCGCAAAAATATCAGGCACTCGGCTATTAACCTGCACTGAGTAGATTTGTTATTTTTTCAATCACCCTATCTTGTTCTTTTAGTTTTGGAAATAAAGGTATGGATAGACAATGTTGATAAAAATTCTCGGCATTTGGGAAGTCGCCCCAATTAAAACCTAACGCTTGATAGTAGGGAAGCGTATGCACTGGAATATAATGCACTTGGCTGCCAATGTTTAACTTTTTCAACGCATAATAAAGCTGTTTTCTTGATAGTTTAGCTTCATCGTTAATACGAATAACAAAAATATGCCAAGGCGATAAACAGTCAGGCGGAACCGTTAACATCTGTATAGGCAGCTTGTTTAAAGCTTTTGCATAATAAAGTGCCTGCTTATTTCTTTGTTCAACAAAATAAGGAAGTTTATTTAATTGACTCAACCCCAGTGCGGCATGAATATCACTCATTCTATAGTTAAAACCTAATTCATGCTGTTCATATTGCCAAGCTTCCGCTTTTTCACCACTAACTAAGGTGCTGCTCTTTTTTATACCATGGGCACTATATAATTTTAGTTTGTCAGCTAAGTGTTTATTCTTGGTAGTCACCATACCACCTTCGCCTGACGTAATGATTTTTACGGGATGAAAGCTAAAAACAGTGAGATCACTATATTGGCAACAGCCAATCGCTTTACCTTGATAAAAACCACCAATGGCATGTGAAGCATCTTCAATAATGGCAATACTTAATGGTTTGCAAAGTTTGGAAATGGCTTCCATATCACAACTTATGCCACTGTAATGCACCACAATTAGCACTTTAGGTAGTTTGTTTTCTGCTTTTGCCCGTGCTAATTTTTTAGATAAGCTTGTTATACAAATGCAGCCAGAGGAAAGCTCTATATCAACAAAATCTATGTCTGCGCCACAATAACGAATGGCATTGGCTGATGCAGCAAAAGTTAATGGCACAGTCCAACCAATGTCACCAGCTGATAGAGATAAAGCTAAACAGGATATATGTAATGCCGCTGTCGCGCTGCTGGTGGCAATTGCAAATTGAGCATCAACTAAAGTCGCGATTGCCTTTTCAAAGGCAGGAACTTTTGAGCCTTGCGTTAAAAATGAAGACTTTAATGTTTCAATGACTGATTCAATATCATCAGAGTCAATAGATTGTCGCCCGTATGGGATCATCATTTTGTATTCTCAACACGTTCAACATCAATATGGGTATATCATACAAAGAAATTATTAATAAATCATGGTTTTATATAGATTTATCACCTTTTACCTTTTATTATTCTAATATAATAATTGAAAATGGATCTAATAAAAATGTTTGATAATAAGAGTATTCTCGTCACTGGCGGCACTGGTTCATTTGGCCGTCAATTTATTCAAGCATTATTGACGCAATACTCACCATCAAGGGTGATTGTTTTTTCTCGTGATGAGCTAAAGCAATATGAAATGGCGCAAGAATTTACCCATAAAGCGATGCGTTTTTTTATTGGTGATGTTCGAGATAAAGATCGATTAATTACAGCCATGACTGAGGTTGATTTTGTCGTACACGCCGCCGCATTAAAGCATGTTCCTGCGGCTGAATATAATCCCATGGAGTGTATTAAAACTAATGTGTTAGGTGGTCAAAATGTCATTGAAGCGGCAATTTTACAAAAGGTAAAACAGGTTGTAGCACTGTCTACCGATAAAGCTGCTAACCCAATAAATCTTTACGGTGCCAGTAAATTAGCATCAGATAAACTTTTTGTTGCTGCTAATAACATGGCAGGAAAAAACGGTTCTCGTTTTTCTGTGGTTCGTTATGGCAATGTCGCAGGGTCTAGAGGTTCAGTTTTACAGCTTTTTGCCAAAATAGCATCAAACGGAAAAAACCAATTCCCCATTACTGATACGCGTATGACACGCTTTTGGTTACCGCTATCTTTAGGTGTTGAATTTGTTTTTAAAGCCTTTGAACGGATGCAAGGCGGTGAAATATTTGTCCCTAAAATCCCTTCAATTTTCATGACTGATTTAGCTAAATCTATGCATGATAATGCGATTATAGATATTATCGGCATACGCCCAGGGGAAAAACTGCATGAAATCATGGTAACGGAAGAGGATAGCAGACAAACAATTGAGTTTGATGATCATTATGTTATCACCCCTGCAATTAAGTTTTTTGATGCGGTAGATTATCAAACGAACAAGTGCCAAGAAGTAGGGCGCCCAGTTCCTGAAGGTTTTGAGTACCATTCTGGAAATAATCAAGCGTTTTTAAATATTCAGCAAATCAAAGAGTTAAATAAGATTGTTTTAAAAGAAATTAGTTTTTAAAATCATGATGTTAGGTAGAGGGCGTAGTAAAAAAAAGATTCTTGTTTTTGGCACTGGTTCTGGCGGTAGAGCAAGTTATAAATCCCACTGTGCTTCATATCATATTATTGCTTTTGTTGATAATAATAAAAATATTCAAGGGCAGTCTCTGTTTGGTTCATTAATCATTTCACCAGAAGAAATTAAAAATTATGAATTTGACTACATTATTATAGCTAGCGATTATCATGTTGAAATTAAAAAACAACTTACAGATATTCTACAAATACCACTGAATAAATTAGTATTATTCCAGCTAGAAAACAGCATCAAAAAAGCCTCTTTTTTTATAAACAGTAAAAATTGGTTTTTAATGAAATTCTCCCGGTTTTCTTATAAAAAAGCCCAGTTTTTTATGAGGATACTAAAATGTTTGTCAATGAAAAATACACACTTTCAATTATATAAACTTGTATGGTTAGATGAAGCTATACAGCATGAAATTTTCGAAGTGTTACCAAAAAAACAAGTATATTCTTTTGGTTCTGATTTTATTTATAAAAAGAAGCGTAAAAGAAAAATTCAATTGCCGGCTGTTAATTTTTATCTTTTTAAAAATGTTAAAACATCCGTCACCAGTCGATCTTGGTTGGTTAATGAACAGTGTTTATTCGTAGAAAGAGTTCCATCCATGCCTATTGGTTTAGGGGATTATGCGTCAGGGCAGTTAAACTTTCATGGAGAAAATTTTGGTATCCTTCGAAAGCAAACAGTGAGTGAAATAAATAAAGGTATTATGATCAACGGAGTTAGTGATACTAATTATTATCATTGGTTAATTGAAATACTGCCTCAATTAGAATTTATTAAGTCTTTACCCTCTCAATATAAAGAATATCCTATTTTACTTTCTAATAATGTAAAAAATATTTCGTCAATTATGCAAGCATTAACTTATTGTCAGGTTGAAAATAATATTGTTTACTTGAAAAGTAGTGAAATGTATTTAGTAAAACAATTAATTGTTTGCTCTAGTCCAAACTTTAGCAATACGCATTTAAAAAACCATACCTCTTTTCCTATACAAAGCTCATATTGTAGAGAAGAGTCTTTAATGTATTTGAAAAACACAATACTAAATAGTGTTCAGGTAAACTCTTCGTACGGTGAGTATATCTTTTTAGCTAGAAAAAGTTCGAATAGACTTTATAACCAAAATGAAGTGGTGCAATTATTGCTTGGTTATAACTTTAGTGTTGTTTACTTGGAAGACCATCCTATAGAAGAGCAAGCCGCCATTATAAATAAAGCTAAATTTATTGTTTCTCCACCAGGGGCTGCATTAGCTAACTTGATTTTTGCGTCAAAAGGTACAAAGGCTTTATATTGGCTAGCTAATTCAAGTGGAGATCCTTCGTGCTTTTCAAATATAGCTCATCATATGGAAATGGAACTTAAATGCATAAATTATGATGTGGAAAGAAGGACGACTCAAGATAATTATACACAGCCTTACGTTATAGATATAAAAGCAATTAAGCATTGGGTTGAAAAAGTAATAAATAATTAATTTTAAGGATTGTTATGTTAATAAATATGCTTCAGTTACAAGCGCATGGTGATGAAAGAGGCTTACTTATTTCATTAGAAAAAGGACGGAACATACCTTTTGAAATTAAACGTGTATATTATTCATTCGGAACTAAAGGCGGGGTTGTACGAGGTTTACATGCCCATAAAAAATTAAAGCAACTTGTTGTTGTAGTAAAAGGTAGTTGTCGGTTTGTTTTGGATGATGGTAAAGAGCGAGTTGATGTTATTTTAGATAATCCAGCCCAAGCTTTATATTTAAATTCTAATGTATGGCGTGAAATACATGATATTACTGAAGACTGTGTCTGCATGGTTCTTGCTGATGAGGTTTATGATGAGAGTGATTATATTCGAAGTTATGATGATTTTTTACTGTATGTGAATGATATGGAAACTGTTAAGGTTGAAGAAATAGTAAATGATTAAATTTTGTCAGTTAAATAAAGTAAATGAAAAGTTCAACGCCCAGATTAAATTAGCTTGTGAGCGTGTTATTGATTCTGGGTGGTATATACAAGGAGTTGAAAAAAAAGCATTTGAAACTGAATTCTCACATTATTGCCAGTGTAAGTATGCCGTTGGCGTTGGCAATGGTTATGATGCTTTAATGTTGATATTAAAAGCATGGCTAACACTAGGTTACCTTAAAGAAGGTGATGAAGTTATAGTGCCTACTAATAGCTTTATAGCCTCAGCTTTAGCTATCACAAATTCAGGTTTACGGCCTGTTTTTTCTGATCCTGACCCTCAGACATTTAATTTAACAGCTAAGGTCATAGAATCAAAAATCTCAAGTAAAACTCGTGTCATTATGCCAGTGCATTTGTATGGTCAACTTGCTCCTATGACAGAAATACTCCTTTTAGCTAAGAAATATAATTTACTGGTACTTGAAGATTGTGCTCAAGCACATGGGGCTAGTTTTCATGGTAAAAAAGCAGGTGCTTTTGGTGATGCTGCCGCTTTTAGCTTTTACCCAGGAAAAAATTTAGGAGCACTGGGTGATGCTGGAGCAGTAACAACAAATAATGAAAAAGTTGCCAAGCAAGTGCGCTTATTATCAAATTATGGTTCGGAAGAAAAATATAAGCATAACGTTATTGGAGTTAATAGCCGTTTAGATGAAATGCAGGCGGCAATTTTACGAATAAAACTGACTTACTTAGAGGACGATATTCTATATAAACGAAAATTAGCTCAAAGGTATTTACAAAAAATAAATAATTTTTTATTTGAACTCCCTCAATTAACAAATAATTCATCGCATGTTTGGCATCAATTTGTGATTAAAACTAAATATAGAAAAGTATTACAATGCTATCTACAAAGTAAAGTTGAGACCTTGGTTCATTATCCTATTCCAATACATAAGCAACAAGCATATGCAGATAGTAATACTTATTTACCCGTTAGTGATATGCTAGCTAAAGAAGTACTATCGTTGCCTATTACTTCGCACTTAGATATTAAAGAACAAGATGAGATTATTCATTTGCTTAATACCTTTAATATTTAATAAGCAGACTTTTACTATGTTATCTTCCTTATATATCAAAATTAAACGTTTTTCCATTCGTTGGCCTGTTGCTTTTAAGTTTTTTATCGCTTTCTTTTTTTTTCTTTTATATCAAAAAAAGATCAGGAAAAAATCAGAATATTTAGTCTATCAATATAATTTTTATCATGCTTTTAAAGCGGTATTAAAAAGTATTATTGTGGAAGGGGATCCTGGCAAAACAAAAATTTATTACTGTTCTTTACCTCTTTCTCATGAATTGAACATACCAGTAACCTATACTGCCGATTCTTATAACTTATTTCGTTGGCATGAGTTAATGTTTTTAAAGCGAGGCTTAAAGGAGTCAAATTCCTTTCCCTTGATAAGTTCAGCTTGTTATCTCTGTTTATTTGCTGAACTGTTAATGAAAAAAGGCTTTTATTCACTTGGTTATTCAATTTACTTATGGTTATCACAGAATAGAAATAAGTCTTATCAAGTGATGGGATTACTTGGTTTGTTAGATGTGACCTCATTATTTATTAAATGGAATCATCAATTGAATTCATTTAAAGAAAAAGGGACATGGTTTGATAGTGATAAAAGTCATCACTCTTCTGATGAGTTAAGTTTTCTTTTTAATATTGGAACAGAAAACACATTAGATGATCTTTATTTAAAGCTTCAACAACTCAGCCCTAAACATATAATGACCAAATTTATTTATGCTGATTTCCTAATAATGACTAATAGGCATAAAGAAGCACTTAGTTTGTTTGAATATATAAGTAAAGAGATCCCTTCCAATATTTATATTAAAGAAAAAATATCTCATCTTAACGCCTTTTTGTTTGGTTCAATAAATACTTCTTATATAACGGTCAATACCATAAAATTCAATTCTTTTTGTCTGAAATATAATCAGAAACCTACTGTTATTGAGACACCGAAAAAAGTCAGTTTTAATTATGAATATTACTTTGGTACTCGCCAGTTTATAAATGAAGTGGATTGTTTATTTGATCCTGTTTTACTTTTAAAAATTAATAATGCGTTTGAACTTGGCTCTTTAGTGGGGGGAGAGTACGAAGGCACTACTTATTTATTTACAGACAGCCACCCATTAAATCATGCGTCTTTTAAAATGTTCAATCGGCTCACTCTATTGTACGATGATGATAAAGCATTGATGATAAAAAAGCAGAGTACACACTGTGAATCAGCTTTTTTTATTCAAGGAAATGGATGGAGTTATTATCATTGGTTAGTTGAAACTATCCCTTTTTTGTTAATTTATAAAAAGATGATAAACAATAGCATTCCTCTTTATTTTTCATTTAACTTAAAACAATGGCATAGAGATTCATTAGCTTTATTAGGCTTGGGTAATGTTCAAGTTTTGCCTGTACTGCCAGGAAAGAGAAGGACATTTAATACCTTGTTTATTGCCAGTTTTGAGTCTGTTGATACAGTTTCAACGCCGAGCAGCATCTTAAAAATCAGACAATCACTTGCTAAATCAAAGGAGATTAAAGTTGGAAAAAGGTTTTATATTACAAGAAAACCCACTCAGGGAGTGAGAAAGCTAGCGAATGAATGTGATATTATATCTCTATTAACACAGTTTGGTTTTATTCTGGTTGATCCTAGTGATTATAGTATTAGTGAACAAATAGAATTATTTGCTGATGTTGAAGCCATTGTTGGCGAAGGAGGAGCTGCATTTTCAAATTTAATTTTTTGTCCGGACAAAACTAAAGTATTGTGTTTAACTTCAGAACGTGGGTTTTACACCTCATTTTCATCAATTTCATCTGCAATAGGGCAGGATCTTTCTTATGCTGTATCAGCTTCTAGAGTAATTCCATCACCTTATTTTATGTGGTGCTCTCGCTTATTAAGGCCGGATGTTGACCAAATAAGTATGTGGTTACACGATAAGTTATTATAAAGAATTTGTAATAATTTACCGAACGACGGTTTCTTCAGATCGTGAGATTAATCAATAGTTAAATTAAAATGATTAATCTCTAAAAAGAATATTAAATCTGTATTTTATAACTATAGTAATTTACCCCAAAACCTCCGAGACTTTCTTTGTGATAGATTAAGCCTTTATTTAAGTATTTGCCTTGTTGTTCTGTTGATTTACCAAAATCTACTATTTTGTTTTGCTCAGAATATAAGTTAATAACTTTATTAAAAAGTAAATCTAATGCACCTACTTTCTTACCTGCATCTGTCGATGCTATATATTGAAAATGAGCGACCTGCGCTGAAATATATGTAATTACACCAGCTAATAATTGATCGTTTTTTGAATATGCACACCATAATTGAATATTTTGAGGAAAGTGTTTCATTAATGTTTTTAATTCATCTAACGTGTGTACAGGTAAAACTTGGTGGGTTTGTTCTAATACTTCAGTTAACACCTGATGAAATGCTGGTAAGTTATTATTATCTTGAACTATAGTCACTCCTTCCTTTTTAGCTGATTTTATACCACGTTTTCTTACGGTAGATATTTTTATCAAGCTACTAGGTTTAATTGCGCTACTTAATTCTATTGTATTTATAGATAAATTAGCTAAAGTACTAAGGGCATAAGTATCTTCTTCAGAATAGGTTTCGTGATATATAGCTGGTGATGGTTTATATATAAATTGACAAAAACCATTGTCTTTTAAATAAGTTATCAATGTTGTTATTAGTAAAATAATGTTTTTAGATTTAATGCTTTTTGTATATAAAAGGCCGCCAAATGTTAACCCTTGATGAGAGTGTAAAGTATTATTTATTTCGTTAGCAGGTAATAGTGCAATAAGTTTGTTGTTTTGATAAAACAATAATGAATGGTCGCAAAAGCGCGACTTATGATAATCAATATAATCTCGATGGAATAATATTGATTGCTGTCTAGTTGTTAAAATAAAGTTATCCCAACAGGTTTTATTCTTGGCTGAATACCTTTGAAGTATAATCATAATATTTATTTATTTATTGAGCGAACAAACAATTGCAACGCCATCTTTGCCAAATTCGTTACCATTATAGAAAAGGTAAGTGTTGTTATTAAATGAAATTGGGGCTGCAAACATAATAGCATTAGAATCAAAACCTTGTGCCGATACATCTAAATTTAATAATGCATCTTGTCTGTGCCAATTCTTACCATTATTAGATGTGGCGTAACCAAGGCGGTAGGCTGCATCAGATATTTTTCGTATTGAATAATGCAATTTATATTTTTTGGATTCTGGTGATATTATAATGTAAGGCCTCCCAAATCCATGTTCATTAGGATCGGAAACGGCCATAACTACTTCCCCACAATCAGGCCAATCTATGCCATTTTTCGATTCAATATATCTCATATCATATCTGGGCATTTTTTTACCATTTAGGTCAACCCATTGAGATCCGCCTATATACCACATTTTATAAGTGCTGTTTTCGTAGCGAACAAACGGACCGCAACGAAAAAACATTTCAACATTTGATCTTTCTAAAATAGGAGCTGATGAATGTCTTTGAAAGGTTTTACCGCCATCTTTACTAATAGCTAAGCCTGTCAAAATTCTGTATCGAATTTTGGTGCAAATTTCAAAGCCAGCGTAATACATGTAATATAATTGACCAACTTTAATAACAGAGCAAGCTGCAACACCATTATCATCAAATGTACCTGGTTCGCCAATATTAAGACACGGGGTTGTTGATACAGCTAAGACCTTATGAGGGTTTTGTGGGTTTACATCAAAATATCCAATTCGACCGATTCCCTTTTCGTTACAAAAAGTTGTGTATACTCTCACTATTTCTTTTGATAATTGTATAGGGGTTGGTAACATCGCACTTTTTTTACCCCAGTGTGGGAACATGTTTGAAGTTAATAAAAGCTCCTTCTCACTCCAATGCATCATTGCTTGTTCACCTTAAAAAAAGATAGGGTGTTTATTTCATAAGGCTTTGTTGTATTTGTTTTAAATAAAGACTCATCAGGGGTGTTCCTCATGATGGTAACGTTAGGAGATAACCAGTTATATTCACCTATCGTTACATTGTTGGCTATTGTTGAGTTTACACCTAAAAATGAGTTTCGCTTTATATGGCAATGTCCTGAAATCACAACATGAGATGAAATAAAACAATTGTTTTCTATAATGCTATGATGACCCACATGATTTCCACTCCATAAAACTACATTTTTTTTTATTTCTACAAAAGGTTGAATGGTATTGTTTTCGAAAATAAAACAGTGCTCTCCAATTTTTACATTTTGCCAAACAAAAGCTTTTGAGCTGATATAACTTGCTAGGGTATAACCTTTATTTTTTGCTTCATTCATTAATCTACTACGTAACTGATTAAGCTCTGCGTATGGAATTGCAACAAAAATATCAAAACTTTCTGGTGGATAAATAGAGGTTAATGTTTCAAAAGAGATAACAGGTAAGTTAAATAAACTTGTTTTTGAAAGGTGACTCTTTTCTACACAAAAAGAGACTACTTCATATGCCGAGTCATGGCTAAAATATTCATAAGCTATCTCTGCAAAAGAACTATCTCCAACAATGATTAACTTCTTATTTTTTATCATGAGTTAAGGCCTTGTTATTAAAATATCTTCTCTTCTATTCGCCATTGGCAGTTCAGAAGATTGAGGAACAATATACGCATCAAAACCTTGTAATCTACACCGTTGAATAATAGCCATGATTACAGAATCATCCATTCGTGATAATTCTATTTGATTGAAATTTACATGAGGAACTTCATTGGTTTGCATGAATTTTTTATGAAAAGTTATGCCCGTTTCACTACTGAAGAAACGTTTTCTTTTACTTTCATTGGGTATATCACCTAGTAAACAGCTTCCACCTGGAGCTAAAAGCATTAAACATTCGTCAATAAAATGCCAAATATTACCTTCATTAAAAACATATTGGATAACACTATAACAAATAATAAGGTTAATCTTTTCTTTATAAACATCAACTATCGAAGGGATATCAGGAAAACATCCAGAATGTTTTTCTGTTAAGTGATGAGTAAAATCAAGTTGAGATAGCATTTCTTGTGAATCGACAAGCAGTAATTTACAGTGCAACTTACGGCACATTGTTGATAACAAATAGGGTAACGAACTGCAGCCACTGCCAATGTCTAGTATAACACCACTTGTTAAATCTTCAGGTTTTTGAACCTTACTCAATATATCATCGAAAATGGCTTGTTCTTTTCCTTGCCTGTATTCATTAGGAAAACCAACTTTTTCAAATTGAGTCAGCGAAGTATCTATAGCCATATGCTTAAAGTCATCAAATGTTAATGATGAGAATTTGTTTTTTCTTTGTTCCATTATCACTCACTTAGAAAATATGATGGGAGAGTAAACTCTTCAAGCAATGCTTTACCATCCCAATGATGATTAAATGCAAGTGCTAAGCCAAAAGGAACTACTTGCTTAGAGGTATGTTTTATTTGTTGTTGCTCATTTTCATTTAACCCCCAGTATGTGATGCTTTGTAGCTTCTTACTTATAGGTAGGCTTGTTAAGCAAACGATGTTTTTTTGAAGTAACAAACTATTTCCTTGATGCCTAATCAGGTGTTCTACACATAAACTTTCAAACTCTACAAGCATTAGATAATCGTTACTTTGCTGAAATATGATTTTATTATCATTAATTAATAATAACTGCTGAAAGTTAATTTGTCTTTCAACCCTATTTGAACAATTACTATCTAGTTCTATCTTGGTAAGTTCTTGATTTAATATTTTAAAAAATTCACTTTGTATTTCTCGACAGGTGTTTAACCAAAACAATGCTTTAGGCGAAGAGCAAGCTTGTTGGTTAAAAGGAGAGAAGTCAGCGATGAATTTTTTTACCACTGTTTGTATATCATCTTCTTCGGTTAAATGACAAACAGCAATAGAGTATCTGTCAGGAAAGCAAAGTTGATTATCATGTGGTGCAATAGCCAAAATTGCTTCTATAGCTTCATCACCGCCCCATATAACTCGTAAAGTAGCCCATTGGCTAAATGCGGTTGTTGCTGCTGTGTTTATGGCATTGTATTCAACAATATTAACTAAGCCTTTAAGTGTTAATGCTTTGTTTTCATTTAAAAACTGTTTAAACAAATCTATTAATAAATAACAAAGTTCACCACTTCTACCGCTTATCCTTACTATATTTTCATTGCCAGAAAGAGCGGATAGTAATAAAGAATAAAAAAACACGGTATCGACATTACTTGGTGCAATATGAAAAACACGGGCTACGGATTGTCTTTTGTTTGTGTTTGAACTTGAGCTTTCAAGTAGCTTATATTCCTGTTTTATTTTTGCTAGGTTGGCTTTTCTGCACCAGTAAGCAAGAGCAACTAGTTCTGCTTGTTGCTTGCTTTGTGGGTGCTTGAGTAAATATTGGGAAAATAAAGCAACGTTGTTCACCAAGCTATCATGCCAAGGTAATAATTTGTCTTTTGCTGTTGTCTCTATCGCGTCTATCGCTTCTGAATTTTTGGCTTTGATATGCCAATGAATATTGTTAGGCGAAGGTATCACTACACCCCCTCATTTCAGCACGAGGAACTCTGCCTTTTATGATAAAGTATTTTCCCTTTCGGCCACATTTACAGTTGTCTTCGCCAATAATTTGGCCTAAGTCTTCAGTGAGCAAACAATGTCCTGGATAACTTTTTGCAATAACTGAATTTACTTGTACCAAACCAAGTTCTTGATTATTTGCAAGGGATAAATCACTCACTCTTCTAATGATTACATCGGCCCAAATAGGTGTGTGTAAGTAACCATACTCACATTCAATATGAATAGTACCTGTTTGCTCAACCATGCCATAATAGTTGTGAACGTTTATCTTACCTAAGCATTGATAAATTGTTTGTTTGAAATGGTCGTTAGTAACGGTTTGCTGGATCATTTTCTTCCAGCCGCCACCATGAAATAAAGTGGCTTGTAATAAATTATATTGGCGTTTTTGTTGTTGTAGTTCTTGTATGAATTGCTGCCAAACAATTGAGGTAAAACCAAACATCAGTAACGGTTGTTGTTGATGTTTTTTAAAAAAGCTATCAATAACCTCGATGTTTAGTTGCATGTTTTCATCTAAAGCATAGTGGTGATCTCTGCCAAACATTGAAAAACCATTAATACCTGCGGCTCTTGCGGTCATTGTGTTTTTATTTTTTATTGTGTTAGGTGCGTCAATAATAAGCATTGGCAAACGTGCTTTACCCAGCCAATGTTGCAATGTTTTTACCAATACTTTTGTTTGTAATCTAGCTGTTTCTGCATTTAAAACAATGCTTGATGGTGTTCCTGTTGTGCCTGATGAGTTAAGTGTTTTGAAAGTATCATTGTCTGAAATACTTGATAAATGATGTTCTTTAAAATGGCGAACAGCAAACGGGGGAATATCGTTGGCTTTATTTATTGATGATGCTGAATAAGCTTGCATAAAACGCTTATATAACGCGCAATTGTTTTGATGGAATTGAGTAAGCGTTAACAAATGCTTATCAAGCAATCGCTGCTTTTTTTTTGTTGAATACTGGTAAACAGGTAAATCAATAAGTTCAATCATGTAATGGCTATATATTTACTTTAAATTAATACGTTTAAATTAATGCGCTAAAATTAATTTTACCATTTGTTAAACGAGGGAAAGTTAAAAAAGATTTAATGGTAATGTATTTACTGTGTAAACGAATAAACGCAGCGGCTTCTTTTTGTATTTTTACTTTTAGTGTATCGTTAGATGATTTATTTAACACTTTGTTTGGCGCTTCATTTAACATAATGTTTTCTTTAGCGTTTACTGTACCACTGTTCTTTTCTATAAAACAAATAATTAATTGATCATCTACGCCGGTAACAATAAACTCTTGTGAAAAGAAGGCGGTTAAATGTTGCGAAACTTCGTCAAGATTAATCCGTTTACCGACAATTTTGATAATACGCTTACTTCGGCCCACTAGTTTGTAGTCACCTTGATGATCAAACACGGCTATATCACCAGTAGAAAGCCATTCTATCTTTTCAATCTCGATCAAATCATTAGAGGATTGGGCGTAACCACCAAAAACATTATCGCCTTGATAACATAATTCCCCTGGTTGATTTGCTTGAGTAATTATTTGTCCTTGATGATCTACAAGTCTAAGACTTCCTTGTGGGACGGCTGCGCCAATAAAGTCTGATTTCGAGGTGACTTTTTCGGGAGAGAGAAAAGCAATTCTAGCGGTGGCTTCGGTCTGTCCATACATTAAAAATAACTGCTGATCATAAAGATCACAATGATCTATTAATGCCTGGTATTCAGGCGCTAATATTTTTCCACCTGCTACAGCAAAGTAACGCAGGTTTGATAAAGGTAAACGTTTAAAGTTGAGCTTATTCAGTAAAGAATAACTGTAGGGAACGCCGTAAAATGAACTGATTGGGTATTGCTTGAAAACTTGCCAAAACTCTTTTTGTAATGGCGAAGCATTTGTTAAAACAATGGTTGCTCCAACAGCTAAATGGGTTTGTAAAAGCGACAAACCAAAGCTGTAATGCAATGGCAGTGTTGTGACAGCAGTATCATCAACAGTAATGGGGAGATACTGACAAATAGAGCGCGTATTACTGGTTAAATTGTTATAGGTTAACTTTACAAACTTTTTGCTACCTGTTGAGCCACTTGTTGAAATTAATAATGCCAGGGCAGAGTGTAATTTTAACGTATTTTTCCACAGCGGAGTTTTTGATGTTAGGGTGATCTGGTCTTCAATAATAAGCAGATTCGCTTGGTATTGTTTGATTATTAACTGATGGTTAGTGGTGCTGTCTTCAGCATCAAGCAATAAAATAACGTGTTTTTCTCTAAGTAATGCAAGGTAGGCGATAACAAAACTAAGCGAATTAGTGGCAACTAAAGCAACGAATTGTCGCTTACCTTTACCTGCAATTTTAGGATTGTCGGGAATAAGGTGTTCTGTATCAATGTACTCAGTATTTAAACGATTAATAAAGGCTTTAATTGCTTGGTCTAATTGAGGGTAACTTAGTGATAACCCCTGCTTATTATCAATAAGCTGACCTTTTAATTGTGCTAACTCAGCTTGCCAAAAAGCAGCATTAACGGCAATCACTTACAACATCTCATGGTAGAGACATCCCAGCATCAACGGGTAAAGTTTGTCCGGTAATATAGCTTGATGATTCGCTTGCTAAAAAGCCAATGGCTTTAGCTACGTCATCGGCTTGGCCTAGTTTATTAAGACAGGTAGCTTCAGCAAGCTTTTGTCGTTGCTGTTGGCTATAATCTTTAACTAAATCGGTTTCAATAAAGCCTGGTGCAACGGCATTTACCCGTATATTAAAAGCACCAAGCTCTTTGGCAAGGCTTTTAATCATGCCATGCAAACCTGATTTTGCCGCACTATACAGCACTTGTCCTATAGCACCTTGGCTTGCAACCGCGGAACTAATAAAAACCATTGCGCCTTGTTTTTTTCTTATCATTAAACGGCTAGCAAGCTGTGCAATCAATAAACTTGATTTTAAGTGTAAATTAAATTGCTGATCTATATCTTGTTCGGTAACCATAGCTAACGATGCTTGCTTCATCGTACCCGCACTGTGAACCACAGCGCTTAGTGATGATTCTTGCTGCTTAATATTTTGGCTCATTTGTTGAAATAGCGGTTTAATTGTTGAACTGTCAGTTAAATCAGCACAGTAATAGTGGCATAGCGTTGAATATGACTGTTTTAACTCATTGCAAAGTTGTTGCAGCTTAGCTTCATCTCTTCCTTGAAGATAGACATGCCATCCTTCATTGGCGAACCAATGAGCACAAGCTTGACCTATACCACCACTCGCTCCTGTTATTAATACACTTTGGCTCATTTTATTCCTAACATGTTCTTTCATGGCGATGTACGTTATTTAATAGCAGCATTAAAAATGCGTTACTCTCTTTGTAGGTTGACATTCATGCCATCAAAATGACGGGCTAAAGCACTGACCTACATCACTTTCAATTTTAAAAATTCACTGCATATTTAGTTAATATTTCTTGTGCTTTAGCGAAAGAACTTAAGTCAATAATATCATCGGTATCTAACATAATATCAAATTGTGTTTCTAACTCTGCGATTAAAACCATGTGAGCGATAGAATCCCACTTTGCGTGTTGGGCGTAACTAAGCTCGTCACAAATATCTTCAACTGGAATTTCTAATGCCGTAACAAACGCATTAAGTAATTTTTCTTTCGACAATTTTACTTCCTCGATCTAAAAAAAGTTTAAGTTTTTTACTGGCTCTATCATAGTTATCGGCAGTTAGGGATATTTCTATAAAGCCACCCTCTTCAGCGGCGCAATGATAGCCAAGTTGCTGATTATATTTCAGCGCAACATAATTGTCAGCTCTAACTTTAGAGCTCAGCTGTTTTATTTGTAATTGTTTAAAAGCATAATCATTAATTAATAAAGAGGGAGAAAAAGCTAATATGTTGCCTTTGTATTTTTCATGAGCAATATATATCCCCACTTGGGCATGTGCACAATGTAATAATGATTCTTCATTTTTACTTTTAATATTAATCGCGCCAATGGCGATGTTTTTATAAAAAATAACGAAGTGTTGCATGTCTGTTTTATTTTTTAATGATTTATACCATTGTTGATGCTGTGCTAAAGCTATCTCTGATTGATTAACCATTTTCTGTCTAATGCTTGGTTCATTTCGCCATTTGAACAGTAAATGCTGGTTAGCTTCATCAACGGCAACAAGGGTAACTGAATAACCAGACAAGCTTTTTTGTATTACTTTAGCGCTATTGTTCATAACATCTTCATTTGTTTGTTGCTTTTATTTATTACTATTATAAATGACTATTATAAATGGATTTTTTGTTGAACATGCTGATTTATCTTAGCTATTTTAGGATTGTCATTTAAAAAGTTGATAATTTCAATGGCACTTGCCGTTAATATATTATTGGGGTAGTTTAAAATCAATTGTTCCATGAATAAAAAATCAGCTGATTCATCAACACAAAGCCTTAACTCTGCTGATTTTTTGTCACAAGACATTTCTATACTTTGAACGGGAAAGTCTTCTCGATTGTTATAAAAATAAGGCGTGACATGCTCTTGTTCAAACAATGAATTAGCCTTTTGGTATGCTTGTGTTAGTGAATGCATACTAAAAATTTCAGCATCAAAACCTCTTGGATATGATGTTATATTGATATTTGAAATAGCGATGTTTTTATTTACACGGTGCTTATTTATCATTAGGTCAATTAATTTTGGATCAACCAACGGGCAATCACTCGTTAACCGAATGATCAGATCATCACCTTTGACGTTAAAGGCTTTAGCGGTATGATAAAAACGACTAAGTACATTGTTTTCATCACCACAAAAATAAGCAATGTCACTTTGTTGGCAAAACTGTTTGATAGGTAAGTCTGCCTCTAAATCGGTGGTGGCAATAATATACTTATCAATGTTTTTTGCCTGATTAATTCGTTCAGCTTGATACTGTAATAAGGGTTTATTGTTAATGCATTTAAGCACTTTTTTAGGAAGTCGTTTAGAGCCAAGCCGTGCTTGGCTAATACAATATACATTCATAATAACTGTTTCATGGTTTAATCGTTTCTACAATATGTTTAAACGCTAAAGCAGTGCCTGAGGCTAAATCAAGTTTTGCTGTGCTTTGTAGTATTTGTTTTAGATATCTTGGGTGTAAACCTAAACCCGGTCGTACCGACTGAATATTCTTCTCAGTAAATTTTTCACCTTTACGTATGTTTTTTGAAATATATAAAGAGCGACGAAAGTTTTTGTTTTCAATTTCACTGCTTTTTAATTGATAGTTTACTTTGCCTAAAGCCAGCCAAGCATTTTTTGCTTCTTTCACTAAGTTGGTAAATTTCTGGGGCGATAAAGAAAAATCAGCATCAACACTGTCATCGTTTTCTAATAAAGTGAAATGTTTTTCAATAATATTAGCGCCTAAAGCAACCGCTGTAATTGCCGTGGTATTTTCAACCGTATGATCACTTAGCCCAATGGGTAAATTAAATTGCTGCTTTAAGTCACTAATCGTTGCTAAATTGCAATCAACTATTGGCGCAGGGTAGCCGCTAACACAATGTAATATAGCTAACTGTTTACCTCCGCCATCTTTAATGGCTTGCACAGCTTCTTCAATTTCTGCTTTTGTTGCCATACCGGTAGACAATATAATGGGCTTCCCCGTAGCTGCGGCATATTGTAAAAGGTGAATGTCGGTAATTTCAAAAGAGGCAATTTTATAAGCGGGACAAGCTAAGTCTTCTAATAAATCAATGGCGCTACAATCAAAAGGAGAAGAAAATAAGGTTACGCCTAAAGATTTTGCCTTTAAGAATAATGCGTTATGCCATTCCCAAGGCGTATGCGCTTCTTGGTATAAATCGTATAAAGTGCGGCCCTTCCATAACCCTTGCGTTAGACAAAAGTCAGCACTGTCATGATTTAAAGTGATAGTGTCAGGACGGTAAGTTTGAATTTTGATTGCATCAACACCTGTTGCCGCGGCTTTTTCGATAAGTGTTAAAGCGCGCGTTAAGCTGCCTTTATGATTACCTGACAGTTCGGCTATGAGATATGGCGGAAATTGCGCACCTATTTGACGATGATTGATTGAAAATGTTTGTGCAAAAGTAGACAACTTTATTGGGCCTTATGTGCTTCAGAGTGATTTTCTGATAAATGACTTTCTGATAAATGATGTTCTAATAGATGTTCAATCGCTAGAACAATGCGATCCGCGCCTAAACCATCAATATGCTTTTGTTGATATAATGACATTTTAATACGCTTTTCAATATCTTGCCATAGCAATATTGATTGTTGCAGTAACAATGGTAGCAATGAATCATTCGCTGGGTAATTTATTAAATTAAATGATAAATAACCATTATTGTTCAGTTTTGATGTTAACGAAGACCGTTGGTTATCAATAACACAAAGAGAAATAGTTGGCACACCAAGTGTTGCTAGCTCATAAAGCGTTCCTCCAGCCGTGCTAATTGCCATACCTGAATTTGCCATCAAGTTTGATAAGTCGTTTACATTTTTATGTACAGAAATGTTGGGATACTGTTTAACAAGTTGCATTAAAAGTTTGTGAGGCACGGTAGACATTCTACCAATAACAATATCTAGCGGTAGATAAGGGCTTAATTCCAGTAATCCTTGGCAAATTGTTAATGTTAGTTGTTTAATGTCGGCATCACCTAAGCTTATTAAAATGCGCTTACGGCGCTGAAATGTTGGCAATTGCGTTCTTTTTTGTAAAAACACCGGCCTAATAAGCCGATATTGCCTGCCCAAACAAAATTGAGCTGAACTGGTTCTATGGTGATAATCTTTTTGGCTGATATTATCGGCACTATTTACAATAAGGCTTGCGACAATCGCTTCTTGATCGGTTTGATCATCAAAAACGATAATAGGAATAGTTATGCTTTTTAGTTTCTGTTTTTGTTCAGTCGTTAGAGAGTAATCGTCAATAATTAGTGCGGAGGCGTTATGTGTTTTAATAGCCTGTTCAAAGCAGTCAGATGCTAATGGAAAACGCGTAAATGATAACTCTTGCAACTGCAAGGTAATAGAGCTGCTGCAATATTTATAGATAAAAACAACCGTATAACCCTTTGCTTTAGCGGCTTGGGCTAAAGCCATTTGTCGCATAACATGACCGCCACCAATGAGGTTTGAGCTGTTGGCGTAAATAAGTAGTACAGGTATAGGTTGTTGTTTCATATTGATTAAATTAGCGTATTAATGCTTGTTTTATGTTTTTCAGTCAAATAGTTGACAGTTAGCGTCAACTATTTGTTGATTAATTATTGCGACTAGCTAAAATAATACCTGAAATTATTTTTTATCAAAGACTTATTTTATGCTACAAAATTCAACGATGCATGGTCACAAACAAATTCTCGTTATTGACGATGACAAGGCAAGGTCACATCAAATAGCCACTGTTTTATCATTTGTTGGTG
>Ga0209826_1000812_pt1 | contig 22326 bp, 13 predicted proteins | sample GOMGulsemesocosm_5_FD_184637 | JGI IMG/M metagenome (GOLD analysis project Ga0209826, IMG submission 184637) | Methane-oxidizing microbial communities from mesocosms in the Gulf of Mexico - GOM15C Gulf of Mexico (SPAdes) (version 2) | ecosystem: Environmental > Aquatic > Marine > Cold seeps... | reverse complement strand
CTGCCGCCATAGCATGACCGCCAAATTTTAAAATAATATTGGGATATTGGCTGTCTATATGTTCTAACAAATCACGAATATGTAAACCGGGTATTGATCGAGCAGAGCCTTTTATTTCCATATTTTGGTCACTTTCATTGCTATCATCTTTGCTCGCAGCAAAAACAATACAAGGACGATGAAATTTTTCTTTTAGACGACCTGCAACAATACCAATAACACCTTGATGCCAATCTTTCTGATATAAAGCAATTGCGTTTGGTAAGTTTTGCTGATCAAAATCAAGTGACTTTAATACTTGTTCTGCTTCTGATTGCATTCCCTGTTCGATCTCTCGGCGAGTTTTGTTTAAATCATCTAAATCAGCCGCCATTTGTCTGGCTATTGATAAGTTTTTCGCTAATAAACAATTAATACCATAAGACATATCATCTAATCGACCTGCAGCATTTATACGTGGTCCTAATGCAAAACCAAAATCACTCGCCACTAATCGTTGTTGGTTTCGTCCTGAAATATCAATTAATGCTTGAATGCCGGGGCGTGTTTTTCCTGCTCGAATGCGTTTTAAGCCCTGTTCAACTAAAATACGATTGTTAGCATCTAAAGACACTACATCTGCAACCGTGCCTAATGCAACTAAATCTAACAACTGTGCAATGTTGGGTTCATTAATATTCTTTTCAGTAAAATAATCTTTACCTCGTAAATATTTTCGCAATGCCAACATGACATAAAAAGCAACGCCAACACCGGCTAGTGCTTTACTGGGAAAGTTACAGCCCTGTTGATTAGGGTTAACAATAGCATCTGCTATCGGTAATGTGCGCCCTGGTAAATGATGATCGGTAACAATCACTTGTAAACTCAATTCTTTTGCGCGTTGAACACCCGAAATAGAGCTAATACCATTATCAACCGTAATTAACATTTTCGCACCTTGCTGTGCTGCAATATCAACAATTTCTGGCGTTAAACCATAACCATATTCAAAACGATTAGGCACTATAAAACTATGGTTTTTATGACCAAAAAAAGTTAGTGCCTCCATCATTAGTGCTGTACTTGTTGCTCCATCAGCATCGAAATCACCAATAATAACAATGTTTGTTTTATTTGTAAGTGCTTGATGCAGTAATGAACACGCTTCATTTAACCCTTTTAAAGCTTGCTTTTTATCGGAAGCTAAACCTTGCAAGTTAGCAACATTTAACGCTAACTGTTGCGCAGTTTCAACACCTCGGTTTGCATAAATTTGCTTGATAATAGGCGATAAATTATCAGGTAGATGGTCATCAGTAACAAATTTACGGCGAACTATTTTTTTAGTCATGTTACAAAATTCTTAACTAACGGTTATAAATTTTTCAATAATTTCTCTAATTGTTCTGGCGGTTGGTAGCCAGGCACCATCATGCCATTTGATAAAACAAGAGCAGGTGTACCATTAACTCCGACTTGACGACCAAAATCAAACTCAGCTTCAATAGGCTTGTCGCAAACTCGGTAAGCAACATTGCGACTGTTTTTAGCATTGGTCATTGCCGCTTTTGGATCATCGCTACACCATACTGAGCGTAAATCTTTAAACCCTTGAGTATAATTCCCCATATTGTCTTTAATGCCTGAACGCGGGTAAGCTAAATAACGAAAAGTAATACCTCTGTCATTATAATCAGCCATTTGCTTATGCATTTTACGACAGTAACCACAGGTAATATCAGTAAAAGCAGTCACAACATACTTTTCATCTTTAGCCTTAAAGACAATCATATCATCTTTAAATTCTTTTAAACCTTCCAAACGCATTTTAGATAAACTTTTTTCTGCTAAATCAGTTACTTCAGAAATCAAACTATAAACTTTACCTTGAATAAAATAGTCACCATTATAGCTAGCATAAAATAATCCTTGATTAGTAATAAGCAAAGCGATTCCCGGTACGGGCGTTGCTTCAACTTTTACAACAGTTAACCCTAATTTAGCCTTAATTTTTATTTTAAGTAAATCAGCATTTAATTTAGTAGGATCTAAAGCCGCTGGTTTCGCTATATTAGCGGGTATAGATGAATTGGTTGCCACAGCCGACTCATTCACTGAAAAAAAGACACCTGTAGCGGCAATAATTAAACCGCCAACAATTAAAACCTTCTTGAACATACTTTATTTTCCTAAATTAACGTCAATAAATAACGGTACGACTAACAACTAAATAATACAGACCGTTTTGCTGCCAATGAAATTACAGCCGTTATGATTACTTTGCAACAAAAGTTTTAACAATGAATTGAATTGTACTAAATGCTTTTGTTAAAATCGCCATAATTCTGTTTATCCTTACTTTTAGGCAAACTTACATGAAAATTGGCTTATTTTATGGCTCTACAACTTGTTACACCGAAATTGCAGCTGAAAAAATTCAAGCAACTATAGATGATTTTATTGAAGAAGATAAAAGCCTTGTTGAATTACACAACATAAAAGATACTCCGTTGAGCAACAGCCTCAACTATAACTTTATTATTTTTGGTATTTCCACATGGGATTATGGTGAAATTCAAGAAGACTGGGAATCAATTTGGAACGATATCAATAGCCTTGATCTTTCTAATAAAGTTGTTGCTCTGTACGGCATGGGCGATCAAGTCGGTTACACTAATTGGTTTCAAGATGCTATGGGCATGCTTCACGACCAAGTAATAGCGCAAGGAGCAACCGTCATAGGTTACTGGCCAAATAATGGGTATGAATTTGCCACTTCAAAGGCACTTACAGCAGACAAATCACACTTTGTTGGTTTATCACTTGATGAAGATAATCAGTATGATTTAAGTGAGAATAGAATTAGCCACTGGTGTGAGCAAATATTGGTAGAGTACGCAGAAGAGATATAGAGACTAGGATCTAGAGACTAGATCCTAAAACTCAATTTTCCTAGATCCTTTTCACTAAAACCACTATAATTGCCAACAATTTATTTTCCCTCCCAATTTTAGCGAAAACCCCTTATGTTTGAGCAATTTGATCTCGACTCAGAGTTATTAGCCAGTATTAAAGAACTAGACTATAAAAAAGCAACATCTATTCAAGAGTTGGTTATTCCAAAAGCCATGATAGGTAAGGACATACTTGCCTCAGCGCCAACAGGAACAGGTAAAACCGCAGCATTTTTGTTGCCTATTGCTCAGCATTTGCTTGATTACCCACGCACACAACCAGGCTTTCCGCGCGTATTAATTTTAACGCCAACGCGCGAATTAGCGATTCAAATTGGTGCAGACAGCGAAAACATTACTAAATTAACTAAAATAAAAACGGGTGTTATCACCGGCGGCGTAAACTATGGTAGCCATACTGATATTCTAACTAGCACAACAGATATTTTAGTTGCCACTCCGGGGCGTTTATTAGAATACATCGAAAACGAGCAGTTTGACGCCCGAGAAATAGAGATTTTAGTACTAGATGAAGCAGATCGCATGTTAGACATGGGCTTTAGTGAAACAATTAATCGCATTGTTGGTGAGGCAAGGTGGCGCAAACAAACCATGCTTTTCTCTGCAACGCTAGAGGGCGCAGGTGTACTACGTTTTGCCAAAGAAGTACTTAAAGAACCAGAGTTTTTAGAATCAAACCCTTCTCGTAAAGAAAAAGCTAAAATTCATCAGTGGTTACACATTGCAGACAACGCCCAACATAAATTTAACTTATTAGTAAACACTTTAAAGCAAGAAGGTGTGGAGCGTACCGTCGTTTTTGCTAACAAGCGAGAAACAGTACAATATTTGTCAGGTAAGTTATACGCAGAAGAGTTACCTTGTGTTTGGTTAGAAGGTAAAATGCCACAAGACAAACGTAACAAAGCCATTGAGCGTTTTAAAAGTGGTGAAATTCAAGTGCTTGTGGCAACCGATGTTGCTGCTCGTGGTTTAGATATTGATGATATTAGTCATGTTATTAATTTTGACATGCCACGTAAAGTAGACATTTATATTCACCGCATTGGCCGTACAGGTCGTGCTGGCGCTAAAGGTACAGCAATATCATTAGTTGAAGCTCACGACATGGCTGTAGTTGGTAAAATTGAACGTTATCAAAATGAACGTTTACAACGCCGCATAATCGAAGAGCTTCGCCCTAAGAATAAAGAATCACGTGTTGCCAATAAAAAAGCAAAAATAAAACTAACAACAGCTCAGAAAAAAGCTAAAGCTAAAAAACAAGCGAAGAAAAAAATAAAAAAAACCAAAGCCAAGTCTTAACGACTATTGAATCAATACAACAAAATACCAAGCCCCCAGTCAAAAGCTGAGGGCTTTTTTTTACAAATTCAAATCATCTACTACACTAAAGTTTGAGTCTTCTTTTCAAAAAAAGGATTTAACAATGAAACTCAAATTTTTCTACCGTCAACCTAAAGTGCATAGACATTAAGCTTTACTTATTGAAGTTAATTTTTTAATTACAAGCTTAACCGTGATAAATACGGCTTCAACTAATGAAAATTTAACAGTGAAATAAAGCCAAACACCACGAAAACATGACGGAAGATTATCTATATGATAAAGCAGAACAAAAACATCAAAAAAACATCATTACAATACCTGCTAATGAAATGGTTTTTATTACTGACCTTGCTACCATTAATTATCATTTCATTGTTTAGTTACCTACAAAGTAGAGAAAGCTTAATTAACAGAGCAACAAATGAGTTAAGTACATCAGCCCATGAAACGAAAGCGTTTATCGATAATTGGTTTGAATACCGAATGATGGACATATCTATCCAAGCAGAGAATTTATCTACGGCTCAAAATTTAGAGGCATTAACTAAAAGTTTCCAACAATCACAAAAACCACTGAGTGATTTTGTAAGAAGCGACCAGTGGAAAAAACAAGTAAATTCCATTAGTCATTCCCTAGCTAGTATTAAACGCAACTACGAGCATATTCATGATATTTTTCTCATTGATAACTCTGCCAACATTTTATTAAACTTAACCAGAGAAAGTGATTTAGGAACCAACTTAGAATCTGGAAAACATCAAAAGTCTTCTTTTGCTACAACTGTATTAACAAGCTTGCGTACAGGGAAAATTGCACTATCGCGTATCGAGCGTCACTCGCCCTCAAACTATCTGCTTTCAACATTCATTAGCGCTCCATTAACGAACGAATTAGGCAATATAGTTGGAGTGATTGTTATGCAAATAAAGCTTGATGTTATTTACCGTCTAATGGTTGGAGAAGTAAAACATGATAAAAGCCTTATACATTATATTATGGATGAGAATGGTCTACTGCAAACCCCATTAAATAATGATTTACAAACAGTATTAAATAGTAATATATCACTTCCTGCTTATGCTATATGGCAACAACAAAGTAACGGTAACCTTAACAAATCTAGAAAACATCAAGAATATAAAAATATAAATAATAAAGCTGTCATCGGGATATTTCAATCAATTAATATTATTGACACCCATTGGGTGTTAATTACAGAAATTCCGTTAAATAAAGTATTAGCAGATGCTAATTGGTTAGCAACAACTACATTTTGGCTAGTTTTATTATCTACAATAATCATCATTATCGTCATTATTTTTTTAAGTAAAAGTATTACAAATCCTTTGATAAAATTAGCCGATGCTAGCTTACGTGTAGCTTCTGGCGAAACAGAGTTGAAAGTAAAACAAAAATCTAATGATGAAATAGGCCAACTCACTGCAGCTTTTAATAACATGGTAGATAAGCGTAATCAGTATCAAAAAGAGCTTGAACAGAGCAACTTACAAACTCAAAAAAATGCCAATAGATTATCACTTGTCATAAATAATACTGGTGTCGGTTTTTGGGATTGGGATCTAACAACAGGACTAATCGAGTGTAACCCTAGTTGGCATGAAATAACTGGTTATACAAAGGCCGAACTAATACCACTTACAGTAGAAAAATTTGCTTCTCTATTACACCCAGATGAAGTGTCATATGTACAACAGCAATTAAAGCAGCACATTATCGACGAAAGAAAGGTTTATAATATTGAACTAAGAATAAGACATAAAAAAGGCCACTGGGTTTGGCTTCACGACAAAGGTAGTGCTGTAGAACACAATAGCCAAAACCGAGTAACACGTATGATTGGTACCGTATTAGATATAACTAGTCGTAAAAAACAAGAAATAAAACAAAAGCAAAACTATAATGCAACAAAAACAAAATTGGCAATTAGTAAGGCCTTAAATCAAAGTAAACCAATTAACGACAAGCTTGATGATGCTGTTAGTGAATGCTTTAACTTAGCCGATTTAAGTTTACAAAATAAAGGCGGTATATTTCTATTATCAGAAGGAAAAAATGAATTAGAAATGTGTACTTTGCGTGGTGATTTTAGCTCTAATTTTATTCGTGATGAGCAAACAGTTGCGTTAGGTTGTTGTTTATGTGGTAAAGCAGCACAATCTGGTGAAATTATTATTAGTGATAACTGCTTTGAAGATCATCGTCATGAAAATAGTTGGCCTGACATGAAAGTCCATGGACACTATATAATACCGTTAGTGCATGATTTTGAAGGTAAAAAAATCACTGTTGGTGTGTTATTTTTGTACACTCCTATAAATCCCAACGCAAGTAGTGAAGTAAAAGCACTACTAATGGAAATAGGAACGCTGTTTACAACAGCTATAGTGCAAGATCAGGCAAAAAAACTGTTAGAGCAAGCAACCATGGTGGCAGTACAAAATAGCCAATTAAAAAGTGAATTTTTGGCCAGTATGAGCCATGAAATTCGTACGCCAATGAATGGTGTACTAGGTATGTTAGGGCTTTTATTAAATAGTAGTTTAACCGCTGAACAACAACATAAAGCGAGGTTAGCTAAATCAAGTGCTGAATCATTATTAAGCTTAATCAATGATATTTTAGATTTCTCCAAAGTCGAAGCAGGAAAAATGGAGTTAGAGTTTTACGATTTTAACCTACGCGGCATGCTAGGTGAGTTTGCCGAAACAATGGCGCTTAAAGCACAAGATAAAGGCGTAGAAATAATTCTAGATACAACACAAGTAGAACAATCAATGGTAAAAGGCGACCAAGGCAGAATTCGCCAAATACTCACTAACATAGTAGGCAATGCCATAAAGTTCACTAATAGTGGCGAAATTATTATTCGCGTAAGTGCCGTTCCTGCTGGTCAAAGCAAATTATTATTACTTTGCTCAATTCAAGACAGCGGCATTGGTATTCCAGCGAATAAAATTGACTCTCTTTTTGAAACTTTCTCTCAAGTAGATGCTTCAACAACACGTAAATATGGTGGAACAGGGTTAGGCTTAGCTATCACCAAAAAACTATGTCAACTAATGGATGGTGATATTAATGTTCACAGTCTTGAAGGCACGGGTAGTACTTTTGAATTTAGTATTGTTATCGAACCGAGTAAAAAATCACAACGAGTGATGCCAAACGTTGATATTACCAAACTTAATATTCTCATTGTTGATAACAATCAAACCAACCTTGAAGTGCTTCGCGGGCAATTAGAGCATTGGGGAGCGACAGTTACCGAAGCGATTAGCGGTGAAAAAGCGCTGTATTTATTTGAGCAACATACGAGTCAAACTGAACTGCCCTTGTTTGATATTGCTTTTTTAGATATGCAAATGCCGAAAATGGACGGTGCTGAACTTGGAGAAAAAATTCGCAATAATCCAGCTCTTAATACAATGAAATTAGTGATGATGACTTCAATTACTCAAGGTAATGAAGCACAATTTTTTGCCAACATTGGCTTTAATGCATATTTTCCAAAACCAGCCACTACTTCTGATTTATTTAATGCCCTAGCTGTTGTTATGGATAAAAAGGAGCAAGAGCAGACCAATACAATAATAACGAGTGATTACCTGAAAAGTTTCATTAAAATCAATAAAAACCTAAACGATAACAATAATATATGGGCAGAAAATACGAGAATCCTACTTGTTGAAGATAATCGCATTAATCAACAAGTGGCTTTAGGTATTTTAAATAATTTCAACTTAAATGCAGAGGTTGCAGTAAATGGCATTAAAGCAATAGAGGCACTTAAATCATCAGGTAAGGAAGGTAATAGTAATCCATTCACTCTTATTTTAATGGATTGCCAAATGCCAGAAATGGATGGTTATCAAGCGAGTCGAGAAATTAGACAGAATAAAACTATTAAACAATATGCCAACATTCCAATTATTGCGATGACGGCTAATGCCATGGAAGGTGACAAAGAAAAATGTCTTGATGCAGGTATGAGTGATTATATTGCTAAACCAATAGATCCCGAACAACTAAAAGAAAAGCTTCAAAATTGGATAGGTGCTATAGGAAATCCCAGTGATGAAATATATAAAGAGTCAATCACAAAACATTATAAAGAAGTTACCCTAAATAATAAAAACCAATCAAGTAATAGTTCATGTAACAAGATAAAAATTGTCGATGTTACAGATGAGTTATCAAAAAAAGACTCGACAATAGAAGAAGTGAGTAAAAACTCAAATTTAAAAAATAAAATAAAGAGCACTCCTATTTGGGATAAAGCTGCATGCTTAAAGAGAGTTAGTAACAATCAAGCATTATTAGAAGGGTTAATTGGTATTTTTATTGAAGAAACACCCAAAATAATTGCGTCTATAACTCAAGTAGTAGAGTTAAATGGTAGTGGTGATAGTGAGCAATACCAACAAATATTCGAATATGCTCATGCTTTAAAAGGTGTTTCAGGTAACTTAAGTGGGATTGCGTTACATCAAGTTGCTAGTCAATTAGAAGAAGCGGCTAAAGGTCATGATATTATAGAAATAAACAAAGTATACGAGAAGCTTAATAGTGACTATCAAAAACTTTTAGAACAATTTGAACGCTTTCTAACCAGTATGTAGATTGCTGAAAATCTCATATCAAAAAAAACAATTGAAAACTGAACTCATTAATGAGTACACTAATAGCATTAATTACTTTTAGTGCTATTAGCAATGAGCCAAAAAAATAATAAAAACACACTTACCGATATTTTTATCAGTTATCAAAATACCATACGGGGTTTTATCAGTCGTATTGTTAAACCTGATGATATAGATGACATAGTGCAAGAAACTTTTGTACGTAGCTATGAAGCTAGCTTAAAACAAGAAATTAAGTATGCTAAAAGCTATATGCTTAAAACTGCCAAGAATATCGCTTTCAATCATAATGCCAAATGGGATAACAAATTTAACGACTCTATAGAGGATTTTGTTGAACCACCTGTTGAATTAAGTAGCAACCATTTTGAAGATGATTATGAGTCAAAAGAACGTTTTTTAGCTTTTTGTCAAGCCACAGATCAACTTTCAGGCTCTGTACGTAAATGCTTCATTTTAAAGAAAGTATATGGTCTTAGCCAAAAGGAAATTGCGCAATATTTACAGTTGAGCGAAAGCACTGTTGAAAAGCATGTAGCTAAGGGGCTGTTAAAAAGTGTACAATATATGGAACAAATTCACTATAGTGTTGGTCAAAACTCAAAAGCCAAGAAACAATCTAAAATAGATCGTATCGACGTTAAAAATATTGCAAACAAATAAACGAATAAATTCAGTAAGTAAACGAGTAAACCGATGAGTAATGTAAGCCAATTTCACACAAAAAAACACATCCAAGAGCAAGCTTGCCTTTGGATTAGTCGTATGGATCGAGGCTTATCTCCAACCGAGCAAAGAGATTTGGTGATTTGGTGCAATCAAAATACCACACACCACTGTACATTATTAGAAATGGCATCATATTGGGATGACGTGTCGGTACTTAATGAGTTAAGTGGTTTATTCCCGTTAGAAAAAGTTAAAAAATCAAATAATAAATTTGCTGTAATAGCCTTAGCCGCGAGTGTAGCTATAATATCCTTATTCTCTACCAATGCCTTAATTGATAAATCATTTTTACCGTTTATTCCTTCATTACACGAACAAACTTTAACGCAAACACAAATATTGACCACGCCTATTGGTGAACAAAATAGTTTTACAATGAGCGATGGAACTCACATTCAATTAAATACCAATAGTATTGTTGAAATTGCTTATACATCATCATTTCGCCAGTTAACTTTAGTACAGGGTGAAGCCAGATTTGATGTTGCTAAGGATAAATCGCGCCCATTTACAGTTACCTCAGGTGAAAAATCGTTTACTGCTTTAGGTACAATATTTAATGTACAAAAAAGTAGTGACAAAGATATGGAACTAATGGTTACTGAGGGTCGAGTATTAATCACTAAAGCAAACGAAGCCTTAGAAGTAATAAAGAACACCTTATTAACAGCAAATGAAAATACAAACCAATCTGATCTCCCTGGTATCTTAGTTATTTCAGGTGAGAAAGCCGTTATTGTAAAGCATATACACACCCCTATTGAAAAAGTATCTCTTGATCAAGTTCAACGTGATTTAGCTTGGCAACAAGGCATGCTAATTTTTGATGGTGAACCTTTATCAAAAGCGTTGATTGAAGTAAGTAGATATACCTCAAGTCGCTTCAAAACATTAGATTCTGAAATGGCTAATATTAAAGTATCTGGCTATTTTAAAGCTAACGATATTGATGGTTTATTAGCTTCGTTAAAAAATAATTTTAATATAAATTACTCTAAAAGTGCAAACAATACAATTTCACTTGCTTTAGCTGAATAACTCTTTCCCTTTTAAATACATATTTTCTCTTACATATTCAATGAATAGTCGATATCTTTTACTGGCTATTTAGCACTATTTGGCTTAATTTAGATTACTCTAAGATAATTAAAAAAAACGATAGAGGATTTCTCCTGCTCACTTGTTTATTAATTCTGCGCAGTGGGCGAAAGCAATTTCGTCTTCTTCAGTTATCAGCTAAGCCTAGATGGTTGCTTCACATGTTCATTAACATGACAATGTTGATGCTAACTTTTAATACTAGCGCTGACAGCCTAGTACGCTTTGATATTGAAAAACAAAGAGCAGATAAAGCATTAATTTCCTTTGCACAAAAAGCAAATCAAACAATTATTTTTTCGTTTGATTTAACCAAACAGCACCAAGCCAATTCATTAAAAGGCTATCATTCAGTAAGCACCGGTTTAAAGAAGTTATTAAAAGATTCAGGCTTAACTGCTGTTGTTAATAATTCTGGTCAACTGAGTATTCAAGTTGATAAGCACAACAAAGAAGTTACAGTAAAACAAAAAATACTAGCTCCAGCTAGAGCAGAATCTAAAAATCAAGCAACCTTCACTCAACACCCAACTCTCCCCAACGAGCAAGAAGTTGAAAAAATATTTATCATTGGTAGTCGCGTTGCAGGTCGTTCAGCCAGCGATCTTCCCGTGCCTGTTGACATTCTTTCCGCTCAAGCTTTAGTTAATACAGGTCAAACAGAAGTAGGTAGAATGTTACAAGCTATCGCCCCTTCTTTTAATTTTTCTAGCTCATCAATTAGTGATGGCACTGACGCGCTACGCCCTGCTACATTACGTGGCTTAGGGCCGGATCAAACATTAGTACTTATTAATGGCAAACGTCGTCATCAAGCCAGTTTAATACATATCAACACATCTGTTGGTCGTGGTACTGCTGGTACTGATATGAATGCTATACCTGCATCATCCATTAAACATATTGAAGTGTTACGAGATGGTGCAGCTGCACAATATGGCTCTGATGCTATTGCTGGTGTTATTAACATTGTATTAAATGACGCAAGTGAAGGCGGTAAAGTAGCGGTATATTATGGTGAATATATAGAAGGTGATGGTGAAACCACCAACATAGATATTTCTAAAGGATTTACTTTAGGTGGTAATGGTTACTTAAATAGCACAATAAATTTTCGTGATCGTGGTTATACCAATAGGGCTGGTTTACATGGCTCTTGTCAATTTTCTGGATGTAGTGAATCATCTAATAACAGTATGCTATTAGGAGATCTACGAGAAGCAAGCGCAACACGTAATACTTTTAGAGTTGGTGATGCCGACTCTAATCAATTGGGTTTAACGGTTAATACGGGCTATGAGTTAAGTGACGGGAAACTATATGGCTTCGTTACCTATTCAAAGCGTAAAAATGAATCTGCCGCTTTCTTCCGCCACAATGATAGTAATGATGCTAATGCGCCATTACAAGATGATGATGCCACTATTCCAGCAGGCTTTTTACCTAAAATTAATTCAAATATTAAAGATATTTCTTATAACTTTGGTTATCAAACTGAGTTTGAGAATGGTACAGGTTTAGATTTTTCTTATACCTATGGTCAAAACAATATTGACTACACGACTAGCGACACTATCAATTCATCCTTTGCTAACGCATTACAATATAATTCAGATGGCTCTCTTGCCAACATAACACCTAGTGAAATACGAAACTCAGTACCTCGTGAAGCTTTTGCTTATGGTTTAGAGTTGGCTTTATCAACATTAAATATTGATTATACTCAAGAATTCAATATTTTTTCTTTAGCGTTAGGCGCTGAAATTCGTACTGATTTTTATAAAGTAAACTCTGGTGATGAATATTCTTTTAGAGATTATGACACCATTTTAGGTAAAAGTTTATTTCCAACAGATAGAAGTGCTGGTACTCAAGGTTTTGGCGGCATAAGTTCAATATCAAGAGTTGATGAAACCCGAAATGTTTTCTCGTTTTATACTGATATTGAAATAGAAGTTACTGAATACTTACTTATTAGCGGTGCAGTTCGTTACGATGATTATGACGGTTTTGGTGATAGCTCCAACTTTAAACTAGCTGCTAATTGGTCTATAACCGAGAATATAGCCATTCGTAGTGCTATAAGCACTGGTTTCCGTGCACCTTCAATGCAGCAATTATATTTTAACAATATCAGTACCCAATTCATCACTAATTGGGATGATCCAACGGGTGATCAAATTGCGGTACAAGTAGGAACATTTCGCAATGATTCAGCGGTAGCAAAGGCCATTGGCATTCCTGAATTAAAAGAAGAAGAAGCAACTAACTTAAGCTTAGGTACTGTTATCCAACTTTTTGATAATATAAATTTAACCATTGATTGGTATTCAATCGATATTGACGATCGCATAGTAATCAGTAATAAGCTTGGTACCGGCTTATCACCAACCTTAGACGAGGCTTTAAAAGCGTCTGGTGCAGGTAAAGGGCAGTTTTTTTTAAATGGTGCTGATACACAAACCCAAGGCATTGATATTATAGCAACTTGGAAGACCGAAATATTAAGTGGAAATTTAGACTTAACTTTTGCCGCTAATTTCACTGAAACTGATGTAGTAAACATCTTTGCACCACAAAATAGTGGTTTAGGTGATATACCTCCTGAACAAATCTTTTCAGAGCAAGCTATTTCTATCATTGAAGAATGGCAACCACAAGATCGCATCAGTTTGAGTGGTTTGTTTCAAAAGGGTGATGTCACTGTTAACTTAGCTTTTAACCGTTATGGCGAATACACGATAACAGACGGCAATAGACAAACCTATAACGCAGAAATATTAACGGATTTACGCATTAGTTATCAAATAACTGACAATTTATCATTTAATATTGGCGGTAATAACTTATTTGATGTTTACCCCGACAAAAATATAATTGGTAACTCACGCACAGGAACTATTGTCGACAACAATGGTAACGTCATTGTTAACAGCCCTGGAGTATTTACCTACTCACGCCGCTCTGCGCCATTTGGCTTTAATGGTGCGTTTTACTATGCTGGTGCTGTATATAGCTTTTAGTGCAATCGATTAAAAGCTTTTTAGTATTAGCAACTCAACCAGTATCAACTATATAACTTGATTTTGACAATTCTAAAATAATTAAAAAACAATAGAGGATTTCCCTTACACAGTTGTTTACTAATACTGCACAGTTGACGAAATATTTCCGTCAGGTCTAAAAAAAAATTAAAAGACTCTGACTTAATCGCAGTTATTTAATAACTCTAATCAACTGAGCATTCAAGTTGATAATACATAGAGGAATAACAAAAATGAAAAATAAAACAATAAAAGCAGTCCTAGTGCCAGTGTTACTAGGTGCTGCAAGTCAAGCCGCTCTAGCGCAAGAACCAGCACAAACACCTAGTGCAAGTGACAATGTAGAAAAAATTCAAATTATTGGCTCTCGTAGTTTAAAAGAGCGCTCAGTAGTTGACTCGCCTGTCCCTGTAGATATTATTTCTGCAGATGACATTAACGCTGTCGGTGGTACTGCTGATATGACGGATAATTTAAAAGCACTTATCCCAAGTTATACTGCAACACCTGCAACAGGTGATGGTAGCGCTTTTGTACGCCCTACCTCACTTCGTGGCACTGCATCAGATCAAACCTTAGTATTGATTGACGGTAAACGTCGTCACCGTTCCGCATTAGTACAGTTTTTTGCTCCTGCCGCTGGTAATGGTGCCCATGCACCTGATGTTGGAATGATCCCATCAATTGCTTTAAAACGTGTAGAAGTACTTCGTGATGGTGCTGCCTCACAATATGGCTCTGATGCCATTGCTGGTGTTATTAATTTTGTGACTAAAGATGCCTCTGAAGGTGGTGCTGTAGAATTACAATACGGCCAGCATTATGAGGGCGAGTCAAGTATGAAACTAGCGGTAAATAAAGGTTTAGCGCTTGGTGACGACGGCTTCCTAAACTTAAGTTTAGAATATGTAGATAATGATGCATTATCTCGTGGCGTTATTCGCCCAGATGCTCAAGCACTACTTGATGCAGGTGTTGAAGGTGTTGGTGCTGACTCTCCTTTTGGTGATGCGCCATTTACTCAAAGCTGGGGACGTCCAGAAACTGAAGCCTTACGTATGTTTGCAAATGCAGGCGTTGAACTTGCTGGTAATAAACAGCTTTACGGTCGCTTTAGCTATGCTGACACTTCTGGTCGCTATCGTTTTTTCTACCGTAACCCTGGGCATTCAACAATTGCTTCTTTAAAAGCTGATGGTTACACCGGTAAACTAACAGAAGTTGGTTTTACGCCATTTCTTGATGGTGACCAAACAGATTTTAGCGCTATTGTTGGTTTGAAAGGTGAGATTTTTGGTGATACTTCTTATGACTTCAGTATCAGCTCAGGCACTAACGAATTGAAATATTTCTTAAACAACAGTGTAAACCCAGGTTTAGGTCTTACAGCAGGATTAGAAATTCCACAAATGGATTTTAATACAGGTGGTTATAAACAAGAAGAAGTTAACGTTAATGCTGACTTCTCTATGCCTGTAGGTGATAACTTCAACCTAGCTTACGGTTTTGAGTGGCGCGAGGAAACGTATACCAGTATGGCAGGTGAAGTAAGCTCATACTCTGATGCTGAAGGTAATCCAAATGGCGGCGTAAGTGGTATGCGCGGTATAGAAGCTAAAAATGCTGATTCTTTCGCACGTGATAACTACGCTGTTTATATTGATGTAGAGCACGATGTAACTGATGAGTTATTAATGCAATATGCCTTACGCTATGAAGACTTCTCTGATTTTGGCGGTACAGCTAATTGGAAAGTTGCTGGTAACTACAGCCTTACAGATGATTTTTCTTTTCGAGCAGCTGTTTCAACAGGTTTCCATGCGCCGACTCCTGGTCAAGCAAATGTTAGTACTATTATCACAACATTCGACGGCACAACAGGTGCTCAAATTGAAGAAGGCTTAATTCCTGCTACATCAGAGTTAGCCATTTCTTTAGGTGGTCAAGAGTTAAAAGAAGAAGAATCATTTAACGTTAGCGTAGGTATGTCATCTAATTTTAGTGATAACACCACACTAACGCTTGATTTCTATCAAATTGCTGTTGATGATCGCATTTACCGTACTGGTAATATCCCTGTTGATGATCCAAACTTTGGTTCTGTTTCTTTCTACACTAACGTGCTTGATGTGGAACATTCAGGTGTTGATCTAGTGCTTTCTTCTGCACATGACTGGAATAACTCAAGTGCTACTAACATAGCTTTTGCCTATGGTTACAACAAAATTAAAGTAACAGATGTTAGACAAGTAAACGGTCAAAGCCCTGTTTCTGGCTCAACAATTGAAGATATTGAAAATAACTTCCCTAATCACAGGTTTGTATTAACAACTAATACAAACTTTGGTGATGATTGGAACTTAATGATTCGAGCTAACTTCTATGGTTCACATTATGACGAGCGTGGTACCATTTCTGGTACGGTTAATGATGATGGTACCATAGTTGAGGGAACTCAAAGCTCAGAGATTGATTCAATTGTTTTCCTTGATGCGGAATTAAGTTATCAAGTAAATGATGCATTAAGAATTAAACTAGGTGCTTCTAATATCTTAGATTCATATATCGGTGAAGTTGAATCACCTTTTGCTAACCGTCAAAGTGTTGGCCTACAATACCCTAGACGTAGTGCAGCAAACTACGAAGGTGGTAGTTGGTACTTAGGTTTATCTTACGGTTTCTAGAAAAAGAAGCTAAACTTTAAATAAACACATGTTGAGTAAAGAGGTTATGTTTGCACATAACCTCTTTTTATTATCTAATGCTTAAAGGTAAGTTGAAATTTTATTAACTTGAGACTTCCAATTGACTCAACAATTGCTCGTGGTGTTTTGCATGATTAACTGCTGTATTACCCAGTTCAAGAGCTGTCAAACTAAGCAACCCTTCAATAACAAAACAATTTGCAACTAAACTATTAGTGTAGAAATGCTTTGATGATGGAATCATTATCGCAGCTGTAGCAAGTTCATTTAAAGGAGAAAGTTTGCTGTCTGTTATCGCTAAAATATGACATTGCTGTTTTTTCGCTATTGATGCAATTTTTAGTGTCACATTAGAGTATGGAGAACACCCAATAACCACGAGCAAATCCCCCTTCTTAAGTTGCCCTAACGCAATAGCAACACCATGGTCTTCTTGTACTAACATTTGTACATTAGGGCGCAACAACGCTAAACCATATCGTAAAATATTAGCAATCGCAGCAGAGTGTCGGTAAGCAAAAATATGTACCCGATTTTTTTTTGCTAATAATTCAGTGGCTTTTGCCAATTCATCATCATTCAATTGAGTAATCATTTGATCTATATTTTGGGTAATAACACTTCCTTGATCCTTTAAAAGTTGCTTTGGGGAAACAACGTCTTGGTTGAGTAAACGGTTTAGACCATCACTATAAAAACTATTAGCCATTTTACTTTTTTGTTTGAATACTAATTGAAACTGCTGGTAGCCTTTATAACCAAAAAGTTTAGCTAAACGGGTTATAGAGGCAGAGCTTAAATGTGTTTTTTTCCCAAGTTCAACAATATTACTCATTGCCACTACATCAGCATCATCAATCATAGCCTCTAATGCGTGAAAGCTTTTTTTACCAATAGGTAAATCAAGGTCACCTTGGCGCAACATAATTACTAACGTTCTTAATTCTTCAAAATTTTTCGGTGGAAATTTCATGTTGTTAGCCTTTAAATACTCTTTATTCACATTTTCAGTTTTTTTTATTATGTGCTAAATACGCATAAAAATCATACAAAAACACCTAAGTATGAAAATATATTTTAATTTTATCAAATCAATTGTTTCAAGCGCGCTAACAAGTCACTTTAGTTACATATCGACAATAAACTACCCTAAACAGAAAGAGTACAAAGCTAATGAGAACAACAGCACATATATCAAAGTACCTCAGAGAGTCTAAGCATTCTGAAACTTTACTTGTTAATCAATTATCTATAAATAGAGCAAATAATAATCAGCAAATATTCAAATTTGGCTTTGGACAGAGTCCATTCCCTGTACCAGTTGAAATTAGCCAAGCACTAGCAGAGTCGGCATATCGCAAAGAGTACATGAGTGTTCAGGGACATCCACCACTACGAGAAGCTATTGTTAACTTTCATAGGATACAAGAAGGAAAAAATTGGCAAAGTGACAATATAATTGTTGGTACTGGCAGTAAGATTTTACTCTTTTGTGTTATGGCGGCTTTTGAAAAAGCTGAAGTATTAGTGCCAGCACCAAGTTGGGTTTCATATGAGCCACAAGCAAAATTAGCAGGGCATAAAGTATCATGGCTAGTGACATCTTTCGCTGACAAATGGAAAATAAATGCAGAACAACTAACTGATTTTTGCATTAAACGTGAGAACCCTGAAATCCCACTCCTTTTGATCCTTAACTATCCTAGTAACCCTACAGGGCAAACATACAACTCTCAACAGCTATTTGAATTAGCCAAGGTTATGCGTGAACACAATATTATTGTAATTGCTGATGAAATATATAGTTTGCTTAACTACAAAAAATCAATAAGCGAACAAGGGTATTCATCAATAGTAGACTATTATCCCGAGGGATGCATTGTGTCTTCTGGTTTATCTAAATGGTGTGGCGCAGGAGGCTGGCGCTTGGGGTTTATCCATATACCTAATGAACTTGAAGGCTTGCTAAACACTGTTATAGGTGTTGCATCAGAGACATATTCATGCGCACCAACCCCAATTCAAATAGCAGCAACAAAGGCATATCAAGAGATAGAGCTTGCTGATAACTTTTTAACCAAGCAAACCAAACTATTGGATGAAGTGAGTCAATATTGCACAGAAAAGCTAACAGAAGCGAATATTAATGTGCATTGTGCTCAAGGAGGATTTTATTTATTTCCTGATTTTTCAAACTATACTGAAAAATTATCAAAGATAAAAATCAAAACCAGTGAACAGCTTACCTCAACCTTAATGAATGATATAGGTGTGGCATTGTTACCTGGAAGTGCTTTTGGTATGGATAAATCCAGCCTTACAACTCGTTTAGCTTTTGTTGATTTTGATGGTGAGCAAGTTAATAAAGCCCCAATGCCGTCACCTCAATTTGAAAAAATAAAACTTGGCATTGAGCAGCTTTGTCTATGGCTATCTACACTCTAATTCATAAATAGGGCATGGCTGTAATAATCTTTACAGCTAATTATCTTCTCCGTCTGGCTGAGCCACTACGTTTATGAAGCGCTTTATTTCTTGCCTTTTTCTTATTTATTGCTCTTTTAGGTGCGTCAGTTTTTGTTAAGTCAGGCTCATAACCAGGCAACCATTGCTGCAGTAAACGCTCATTGATAACTTTTTCTATAGCTGCTAATAACCACTCTTCACTGGGTGATAAGAGTGATAGCGCTAAACCACTTTTACCTGCACGACCTGTTCGCCCAATTCGGTGCACATAATCTTCGGCAACAAAAGGCAACTCATAATTTACAACATACTCTAAGTCAATAATATCAATGCCACGAGCAGCTACATCTGTAGCAACTAGAGCGCGAACTTTGCCTGATTTAAAATCAGCAAGAGCTTTATCTCGTGCTCCTTGTGATTTATCACCATGAAGAGACTGTGCCTTAATACCATCTTTACACATTTCTTTGGCAAGCTCATCAGCCGTCTGCTTAGTGCGAGTAAAAACAAGCACTTGCTTCCAATTTTTTGAACCGATTAAATACGAAAGTAATTCTCGCTTTCTGTCCGCATCAACAGTATAAATTAATTGCTCAACATTGGTCGCTACTTCATTGCTGTCATCAATAGTAATCACTTGAGGATTACTTAATAACGTTTTGCTTAACTTATAAATAGAATCATCAAAAGTTGCAGAAAATAAAAGCGTTTGCCTCTCTTGTGGTATCTGTTGCATGATTTGATCAATTTCAGCCTTAAAGCCAAGGTCTAACATTCTATCTGCTTCATCAAAAACTAGCATTGATATATTGTTCAAATTTAAATGATCATTAGATGATAAATCGAGTAATCGCCCTGGGGTAGCAATCACAATATCAGCGCCCTCTTTAATATTCTTTATCTGAGGCTTAATACTTACACCACCAAAAACAGCAACGATTCTAATACCTGTACCATGACCATACTGAGTAAAGTTAGCATATATTTGCTGAACAAGTTCCCTAGTAGGGGCAAGTACTAACGTAGATATTTCAAAGTTCTTACTTTGCTCCGCAATTAACCTGTTAAGTATAGGAAGAGCAAACGCAGCTGTTTTACCTGTACCTGTTTTAGCTCTAGCCATTACATCTTTATCCGCTAAAATACATGGTATAGCTTGCTGTTGGATATCAGTTGCGTCAATATATGCAAGGTTTTCTAAGTTATTTTGTAGAATGGGATTAAGAGCAATACTGGAAAATTTCATACTAACTTTACTAAACAAATAATTTGTCTAGTTTATCAGTTTTTTTTACATAGGTAATGAAAAACAAACTAGACAATACACAAAATTTAAGCTAAAAGGCATTGTAGGGTAAATTAACATAGGGAGAATTATGACTAGTATTAATTATACAAATAAATATTTTTTAGTAATAGATAACATAAAGCCCTCTCATGATATTTTGAAAAAATTTGCCATGTCATTAACCAATAAGCAAGTTGATTCAACTCATTATGCAAAAGATGTCATTCCTTTATGCTTAGAAAAAGTATACGATATTATTTTTTTAGGTTATGACTTAGGTGAAAAACAAAAGAATGGTCAACAACTTTTAGAAGAGTTGCGAGTGAGTGAAGTTATTTCACGTCACTGTATTGTGATAATGATCACTGCGGAAGTATCTCAAGCAATGGTTTTGGCTGCACTTGAGCACAAACCCGACAACTACCTATGCAAACCATATACTGTCAGTGAATTACATAAACGTTTAAACACTTGTTTAAGAAAAAAAGAGGCAATGTCTTCTATATATCAAGCATTAGAAAATGACGACAAAAATACAGCTATTTCATTAGTAAACAAATCTTTAGAAAAGAACACACCTTATAAAGCTGAATGTTTAGGAATAAAGTCAAGACAATTATTCGAATTGCAAGAATTTGAACAAGCAAAAAAAATCTATAGAGCATACCAAAATGAAAAGAATTGCACTTGGGCTAATATCGGTTTAGGAAAAATTGCACTGCAAGAAAATGAGTTAGCTGATGCGGAAGAGATATTTAAAAATATAATAGAACTTCAGCCTTTTTATTTACCTAGCTATGATTGGTTAGCATCTACTTATACAAAACGATTTAATAACCTGTTTGCTGAAGAAACCCTTAAGCAAGCTTTACAGTTATCTCCACGCTCTGTACTTCGTTTAAAGAAATATGCAGGTTTGTGTTTTGAAAATGAACATTTTGAAAAAGCTACAGGTGCATATGGACAATTATATTCACTTGCATTTAACTCAATACACGACAGCCCAGACAATGCGATATTATTTGCTAAATCACTCGCAAATTATTCAACAGAATTACCTTTGATAGAAGCAAAAAAAATGAATAACAAAGCATTTAGTATGCTTTCTCAAATTAATAAAAACTTTAACCAACCCGATATAAAAATTCAATCATACTTATTATCAGCTTGCTTACTTGAAAATGTACACGATTATATAATAGCTAAAAGTAAGCTAGACCAAGGCTTAAAATTACTAGATATAGAGCGATCTAACATAGATTCTGATGGCCTTAAAAACATTGCTAATTCATTAACTAAATTAAACAGAAATAGTAAAGCCTCTCAATTAATAATTTCAGCAAATCAGCAACAAGATAATAACGTATCATCTTCAGGTAAAATAGGTGAGCTTTCTAATGAACAGCTTAATGAAAGTTATGCTGGAAAAGCACAAAAAGCACTGACGATAGGCAAAGCACTCTACGAGTCTAAAAACTATGATGAAGCAATAAAATCTTTAACACAGGCTTTACTATTACAACCTAACCATAATGGTATTAAACTAAACTTATTGCAGGTTTTACTAACGAGCTATGAAAATAATAAGTTAAAGGTTAACGAATTAAAAAATGCTAAAAAAATCATGTTAGACTTAATAAATATCCCTAAAAATAATGAAGAAAATATTAGATTTAAAAAAATAAAAAGAAAATACCAGCAACTTGTAGCTTCATAACCCCCATATTCACTGAACTACATACCGCCTAAAGATGGTATGTCTTTTAAGGAGTGAGAGTCCTCTTTAGTTCTGTGACTGATATTAAGTCAATACCTATCTAATACCATTTTGATTAGATTTGTGATCTCATTAATTTTGTTTTTCATTCACCAATATCCATAGTTATATTTACACTTGACTCTAAGGCTCTGATTTTAAAAGAGCGATTAAAACCCCGCCTACGGTAATATCCACCATCGGCGCTACAGCGTTTTACTTTTTTAAACGTCAAACAGCAAAAAGCCCGCAACAGTGTTGCGGGCTTTTCTAATAGAAACCTAGCAATGTCCTA
>Ga0209826_1000811_pt1 | contig 22355 bp, 19 predicted proteins | sample GOMGulsemesocosm_5_FD_184637 | JGI IMG/M metagenome (GOLD analysis project Ga0209826, IMG submission 184637) | Methane-oxidizing microbial communities from mesocosms in the Gulf of Mexico - GOM15C Gulf of Mexico (SPAdes) (version 2) | ecosystem: Environmental > Aquatic > Marine > Cold seeps... | reverse complement strand
AAATGGAAGTGAAAAAAGTATAATTCCTTGTTCTGGCTCACTTTTTGCTTTATCTTTATAACTAAGTGTCAATTTTTTGTTATCAGGATCTTTCATGTCACAACTTTCCGAACTTGAATTAGATATTCAAACAAAACTATTACGGGCAACCTACCTAACAAATATGGCGGTAATGAAACAATTCATGCCTGAAATATTTGAATTCTTTCAAAACTATACTCCTACTCGGGCTAAATTAACCTTTGATCACAATGGTGAACTTAACATGGTTTCTGAAGGTGCTTTAGTTTACGAAGAGCATGCAAAAGCGGTAAGTTACGAACAAGCCGAGCTGTTTTTTGAAGAGCCTAAGCTTTTCTCTTATCAAACAAAATTTGGCAATACAAAAGACAATTTTGAGCATGCTAAAGTATTAAGGCGCATGTATGAAAAACGCTCATCGTCATTACCTGTTCAAAATTTCAATTTATTACATATTGAAAACCAAATTGATCTGTTAACTATGATTGGTGTCGGTTTAGGTTTTCATATCGAACGTCTATTTCAATTATGTAATGTTAGATATTTTTATTTATATGAGCCTGATCCCGATTGCTTTTATTGTGCAATGCATTGTATTGATTTTGGACCTCTTATTAAAAGCTGTTTCTCTCAAGGAGGAGCTTTTACAATCAAACTTGGTGGTAATGCTAATCAGTATGTTAATGGCTTAAATGTACTGCTAGTAGAGCAGGGGTTTTATAATGTTTCTCGTTTTTATAATTACCGACACTACCGAAGTGAGGCAACAGATGAAACATTTAAAAGAATCTATGAATTAGCGTATCGATTTAGTAGTGGTTGGGGATTTTTTGAAGATGAAATTATCAGTGTTGTTCATACCATATCTAATGTTAAAGAAAAATTTCCGCTATTAATTGATAAAACACTTTATGATAATGAATTAGCCGACAGACCTGTTTTTGTCGTAGGTAATGGTCCTTCATTAGATGACACCATTAGCTTTATTAAAGAAAATCAAAATAACGCACTGATTTTTTCTTGTGGTACTGCATTAAAGGCAATTCTAGATGCGGGTATCATGCCCGACTTTCATATCGAAATGGAACGTACAGCTGCATTGTATCCATTTATTGATGCGGTAGGTCATAAAGATAAATTAAAACAGATCAATATTATTGCTTTGAATACAGTTTATCCAAAAATATTGAAGTTATTTAAAAAAGCATTTTTACTATCTAAACCTAAAGATGGTGGCATGGATTTTTTATATGAAGTGTTAGAAGAAGATAAATACACGCCTGTATATTCATGTAATCCAACCGTATCAAATGCGGCTACAGCTGCAGCTGTCTATATGGGTTTTAAAGAAATGTATTTGTTTGGGGTGGATTATGGCTTTATTGATGCCTCACACCATCATTCGAAAAGTAGTATTTATTATCAAAAAGGCTCTTTTGTAGAAAATGTTACTATTGAGAGCGACATGGAAGTGAAAGGTAATTTTGAAGAATTTGTACAAACTACTCAACACCTTGATAACTCAAAAGCTACATTAGAAATACTATTAGAACAATTTCCTGAAATGAATTGTTATAACTGTAGTAATGGAGCTTATATTCAATTAACAAAACCGACGAAATATAAAGATATTGAAGCGTTAAGTGAGATAGTTAACAAGTCAGAAAAAATAGAAACGCTACTTGAAAATGCTTTTGTCTTTGATGACATAGCTAAAATTAATGTAGACAGACAATTTAAAAAGAAGTTAGCCAGTTTCAAAGATGTTATTAACAATTTAATTAGCTTTACTTCAGTTCATATCGAATCTAGGTTACAGCTTGCACAGCTATTCTCTTCGCAGTATAAGTATTTGAGAACCTTGGAAAATGATAGAAAAACAAGGGTTGTTTATCGTTTTTTAATTGGCACTATAAATTATTATCAAGCAAATGTAATGTCTAACGCGTATTTTTATAAAGATAAAAATGAGCAAATAAAATTTATTGTTTGGGCTTTGAAAGAGTTTCATCAGCATTTGTTATGGTTAAATGATGAATTAGTTACTAGTTACGATAAACCATCTAAAATATAGGCATTATTTGTCTGCATTGTTACAAAGGAATACTAGAATGAAGAAAGATAATTGTATTGTTGTAGGAGGCGGAATTTGCGGTATTTTTTCTGCCATATTGTTAGCTGATAAATTTACTCATGTTTATTTAATTGAAAAAGATGATGAATGTGGTGGGTTATTAAAATCAGTACAAGACGCTAATGGTAATATTTACGATCAAGGTACTCACGTACCTAACAATACTTTTATACCTGAAATAGATGAAATATTATTTGGAAATAAATCCTTACAAGATGAAAACTGGTCTAATTTAGGCAAACCTCGCACGGGTAATTACTTCTGTGGTCAATGGAATTTAATTCATCAAATGCTTGATGTTCGTAATTTACCTGAACATATTTATCAAAAAGGCATTGTCGAGTTATTATCTATTACAAAAGAAAGTAAAGCTAAAGATCTGGTTACTTTTTTGATTGAGACATTAGGGCCTACATTTACACAAGAAGCTGTAGCACCAATAGCGAAGAAATTATACGGTAAAGATGTTGATTTAACTCAGCTAACAAAAGATTCTTCTGTAGGGTATTTTGGTTTAAGTCGAGTATTAGCACTTGTTCCAGAAGTAGCAAAAAAATTAAAAGAGTTACCTCTTTTTGATACTAAATTAACTTATCACAATGAAAAAGATTTTGAAGAACGTATAGAAAAGGATGGAGAAACAGATTCACAGTTTCAGTATTATTACCCTAAAAATAACAAGGGTGTCGGCTTTTGGGTTGAGTTTATGATTTCTCAAGCAAAAGCAAAGGGAGTGAAATTCTTAACTGGTGAGTATGTAAGTGCTATAAATTATCAAGATGATGTCATTCACACAATAGATCTAGGAAAAAGTGGTGAACAACTTTCTTGTGATTATTTATGGTGGACAGCCCCTCCTATTTTAGCTTTAAAGGCCGCTAATATAAAAGTTGAACCGCGTAAGGTCAGTTTTAGAAGTGCGTGTATATTTCATTTTACCGTTGATAAACCATTACTTAATAATTCCGCTTACTATTTATGGAATTGGGATGAAAACTATAAAGCATTTAGAATAACGCTTTATCCTAATATGCAAAAAAACACGTTAACCAAAGGATATAAAGTGACGGCAGAAGTCCTTTGCTCTCATAGTGAAACAGAAAATGTCTCATTAAGTGATATATTTGAAGAGTTGAAAGAAATTGAAATAATTGCCCAAGATGCCAAGATTTTAGGGGAATTAAAGCAAGTTATTCATAATACTTTCCCTGTAACAACATTCGAAATGTCAGAAGCAATTGAAGATCATTATAATACCTTAACAAGTGCATTTAATAATGTTCACCTTGCGGGGCGATTTTCAGGAAAAAACTGGTTTCACCATGATGTTTTGAAAAGTGCCTATAAAGACATTAAACAGTTATTTTAAAGGCGGAAAAGCATTACTGCTCATTAAATAGGTTAGAAATTTCAGCAGCGTTGCCATACTTAACAAAATTTTCTTCTGTAAATTCAATAGAGAATAATTCGTCAAGGGCAACCATTACTTCTACATGGGCAAAGCTGTCCCATTTAGGGTAATTCTTAAATGTAATATTGATGTTCACTTCATTGGTCGCGCAGTTTAATATTTTTGATAAGAAAACTTGGTATTTTTCAACGGTTGAATCATTCATTAATATAGTTCTCTTTTAGCTGCTTAGCATCAATTTTATCATTAATATTTCTTGGTAAATTATCTAATATTATTACTTCTTTTGGAAGCATATAACTAGGTAATATACTCGCTAGCATTTTAGTAACCTCAAGGGGTGCGAGTTTTTTTTCATTTTCTATAAAACAATATAATTGATTGTTTTTAAAAACGGTGATGCAAGCGTTAAAGCCTAATTGGTGTAAGGCAAAATCCACTTCTGCCAACTCAATTCGATAACCATTAATTTTAATTTGATTATCGGTTCTATGAGCAAAGTATAAATTCTCTCGTGTTGATTGAACTATATCACCTGTAAAATATCTTCTTTCTTCATTCGCTTTAATGGAAAAACTTTGAGTTGTTTTATTATCATCTTGCCAATAACCTAAAGCAACTTGCTCTCCTGTAATAATTAACTCTGCTTCATCTTCTTTTTTGGTTGTAAGAGTTATTCCATCAATGGCAGTACCAATTGAAACATTATTATTATAACAATAGTCTTTATAATTATTGTGATTTAATGATAGCTCGGTGCAAGATACGGTTGCTTCTGTGGGGCCGTAGGTATTAATAACATTTAAAGAAGGAGATGCTTCAAACAGTTTGTCTAGTTGATGTTCGAAAAGCTGTTCTCCACAAAAAACAACATGAGTCAGACTCGATATATTTTGACTGGTAAGTTGCTTACTTTTCCCTATTAAGTCGACAATGCTAGGTACAGATATCCAATGTGTGATTTTATGTTCTTTTATGGCTAAAGCGGGCATTGTTCTATATTTCATACTGGTGATTGGAATTAATGTACCGCCATTGCAAAGTGTTGAATATATATCTAAAACACTTAGGTCAAATCCTATGTTTGGGTGCTGTGACACAATTGAAGTTTCGTTTATTTTTAACGCTATCTTTGACCAACCTAAATAATGCGTTAATCCTTTCCTGCCAATAACTACTCCTTTAGGCGTTCCTGTAGAGCCAGATGTAAAAATAACATAGGCAATTTCATGTGGCTGACAAGGTTCAAGTAAAGGAGGTTTTTTTAAAGCGTCGTCGATATTAATGAGCGTAGCTTGAGGGGATATATTTTTTATCAATTCGCTAGTTTCTTCGCTGTAAATTATAATATCAGGAATAAATTCATTTAAAATATTATTAATACGGTTATCTGGAGCGCCTATATTAATAGGGCAATAATAGCTCCCCGCAGCTAGGCTAGCAAACATACTGGCATAGGATTTATGGCCTTGTGGCAGTACTAACGCGATTTTTTCATTTTTTGAATGACTAGTAATTGCTCCAGCAATTTGTTGTACTTTTTGCAAAAACTCAAGGTAAGTAATTGATAGATTATTCTCTTTAACCGCTATTGAATCATCATTCTTAACGGCGAGTGCTATCTTAAAGAAAGCATTAACTGGATCGAGTAAATCACTCATTTTCTTCTGGCTCAACAAATAGATATGGATTTTTAATTAACTGTTTTAATGCTTTTTTATGCAATTCTTGCGATGTTATAGAATAACTTTTTCCATAAGGGGCATCGACTGTTATTAGATTTTCTAGATGAGGAATTATGCGATTAAAGTGAGTATTATTTATATCATTATTTCTTGCAAAGTAATGGCAAATCATCTCATTAACTTCATTATTAATTAATATATTCCGTTTTAATTTTAGCCATTTTCTATATGGCACACTTGCTACTGCCTCCACATGATGAAGGTAAGTGCAACTATTATGAAAATCAGCACCTAGTAGAATAATTTTAACATTTAACTGATTAAAAAAATCAAAATCTGAGTTAGCACCTAACGAGTATTTAGCATTGGTAAGTAGCAGGTTATTTGCCTGCTTACCAATAGCGCAATGATTGTGTATTGGGCAAAAGCTTCGAACCATTTTTTCATGTTTTCTAACGGCTTCTGAAAATACTCCTAGTCCTTCACTATGTGTTTTAAGAGGATCATAGAAGTCATTTTCAGTTATTTGAAAGGTATAAGTAGGTACGAATAATGTGCCGTTTGGGCCAATTAAGTCAATGAACAAATCAATTAATTCATTAAGATTAAAAGATATACGGCCAAAAGAAAATAAAGAAGAATGAACTAATAGGTTATCCCCTTTTGAAACACCTAAAGCAATAAGATGTTGCTTCATATCTTCTATATTGGTTTCTTTTATCACAATGTTAAAACTCTTATAAAATGTTGGTGTAATTTTTGCTTTTAATATTAACTAAATATTAACTAGTAGTATTACAATAATAAACTATGTAGTACAGTAACTTAAAAAATAATGTGTTGAAATGGAGTGAAATGATGAATTTACCTAAAACCCACCAACAAGAATGGGAAGAAGTATATCAACAGGATACTTTTAGCCATAAAAACGAATACCCTTCAGGTGAAATTATTAGTGTTTTGATGGGCACTTACGGTAAAGTTGAAAACAAAGCTAATATTCATGTTTTAGACTTAGGCTGTGGTTGGGGAAATAATTTAAAATTTTTAAGAGACAAAGGTTTTTCTTATTGTGGCATAGATTATTCTAAATGCGCTGTGGAGCATTGTAGTAAAGAGCATGACAATATAGTTCATGGTTCCATGGAAAAATTACCCTATGCAGATAATAGTATTGATTTCGCCTACGACCGAGGCGCTATTCAACATAATAGCCCAGAGCAAATTAAACATATATTTGCAGAAATATATCGGGTATTAAAACCGGGTGGTTTTTTATTCTCAATGTTTGCGGAAAAAGCTGAATATGATCAAATGGTCACTTGTTTAAATGAAGCAGAAATAAAGCATTTAACTCAACAGTTTTCAACGTTGCAGTTAGATTATCGAGAAGAATCATCAGGAAATAGACGTTATATTGCTAAAACACACTTGATTTTAGCAAAAAAGTAACGAGTTAGATTTAAATTGAAACTAATGCCTCTGTAGAAGCTAATGCTGCTGTAGTTTAAATGTACGTTTCGAAATAAATGAGAAAGGGGTTATTCCCCTTTAATTGTTAGTAAGTTTTCATTATATAGTCGTTTGGCTAGCGAAGTTAGTTTTAGCGCATCGCACTTAATTTTATTCGCTATATCTATTAAGTCATGTTCGCCATCGCAATAAGTAATGAAATTCATCATTGTGGTGACATCCGTATAGTCTTCACTCATGCTACTTAACGTAGGATACAGCCCTCGTTTTCCTAATTGAGGCTCGCATAATACCGTTACGCTATAATGGTAATTTTCTTCGAGTAACGTTAAGCACTTTTGTAAAATAGTAAAGCCACCTTGTAGACCCTGTGGACTAATAACATCAAGGTTGTCTAGTGAGGTATGATATTCAGGGTATTCACCATACTTTGTTCTCATAATTGAGCATACAGGTAAATCAACACCCGGGGCGCAGTATTGCCTTTCATCACTACCTCGCTGTAAGAAGCTATATTGTGAGAAGCTATCTACATAATAGTTAAGGGCATGTAAGGCAACTTTATCTGCAAGCGTGTTTTCTGCGCGTGAGGGCATATAAGAATAGTCGCGATCATCACCAATACAAGTTACGACAAAACCCGCAACAGTATTTTGCTGCATAGTGTTAATGTGGCGACTTAAATAACAAATTGAACCAATAGTTTCTGGAAGAAAAACAATACGGTAGGTGTAGCGACGCTTCGGTAAAGACAATAACCATTGGGCTAGTGCTGTTGTAACGATAGGGCCTGATAATTCATTATTTGCCAAGGACGGATGGCAGATATAAGTTGATAGCAATATCTCCTCTTTTGATTCGCCAGGTATAATTAATTCACCGTAGTTCAATACTCCTTGTTGCAAACTGCTCTCTATTTTTACTTTATAATTACCCGGAAGTAATGATTTTCTTTGGTTCTCAGTTAAACAAAATCCCCAGCGACGTTGGTAATATGAGGTAATATAAGGAATAGCATCGGGTTTATCTGGTAGTGAGTATAGGTGCTGTTGCAACTCTTCTAGTGTTAAAGTGGCTTCAATAGGTTCAGAATAGCCAACGATGTGTAGATTGGAGTTGGCAAAATCTACAATGCGTTTTCCTGATTCATCTTCAATATAAGCTTGTTTTATATTCCACTCGTCAGGCACTTGCCAATCAAATACTTGTTCTCCAGAATTAAGTGCTTCAATGGTTAAATTAGGTAATAACGCCTGTAAATAAGCTAATGTATCTCTTACTCCTTGCCCCGTTAAACTACGGCATATGGGAAATAAATCTGTTGCCCACTGATACATATTTTTTGCTGTTTGTGCTGAATTATTCAATTTATATCCAAGTTGCTTTGTAGGAATAAGTGCTTTTGTAAGTATACAAAGCAAATAATTTAACTCAAGTGAAGATTTTTGTTAATCTAACTGTTATACAAACAGTTATCTAATGTATCACTCAATAAGGAGATAACTTTGAGCGTTTCAATAATGACAGAGCGTTTTATTATACGGGAGCTGACAAAGAAAGATGCGAGCACTACTTATTTATCTTGGTTTTCACAAGCAGAGATAAAAAAATATATTGAAAATGCACCTAAAACGATTGCTGAAATAGAGAGCTATATCACCTTAGACCAAAAAAATAGTAATATTTTATTATTAGGGATCTTTTCACAGAAAAGTCATAACCATATTGGCAATATACGTTATAGCTATGCATATGGTGGTTTTGATGATGTAGATATGGGCATTATTATCGGTGATGAGCGTTGGCGAGGTAAAGGTGTTGCTCAAGAGGTTATTGTTAGCACCGCAGAATATTTGGCTGAATATAATAAAACTAAAAAAATAATTTTAGGCGTACAGAAACGAAACCCATCAGCAATTAAAGCATATGAGAAAATAGGTTTTGTGACAGAGTCTATTTTATTGCCTGGCGATCTTGAAAAAGAAGGGTTACTCATGGTGTGGAATTTGCTTAGATAAGGTGGGTGATAATAATTTTTAATTTGGAAGTAATGAATGACTGTTAAAGACAATCAATTTTATGCACAGCGTGCTAAACGTTATATTCCTGGTGGTGCTCATACCTATAGCAAAGGGGATGATCAATTTCCAGAAAATGCTCCTGCAGTCATAACTCATGGTAAAGGTTGTTACTTATGGGATGCTCAAGACAATCAATTTACTGATTTTGCTCTTTCTTTAGGCACTGTCGTTTTAGGGCATGCATATGAGCCCGTTTTAGATGCCGTAAGGGCTGAGTTAGTTAAAGGTGTTAATTTTGTTCGCCCTTCAATTATTGAAGGTGAGCTGGCTGAGTTGCTTTGTGACATTATTCCTTGTGCTGAGATGATTAAATTAGCTAAACATGGCTCAGATGTAACAACGGCTGCAATTAAATTAGCACGTGGTTATACAGGAAGAGAGCGAATTGTTCGTTGCTCGGCTGACCCTTTTAATGCTGTTCACGATTGGTTTATAGGCTCAACTGTTGTGAGTAGAGGTGTTCCCAATTCAGTCAAAAATTTGACTTCACAATTTGAGTACAACAATATTGATAGCTTGATTGAGTTATTTGATCAATACCCAGACGATATAGCCTGTATTATTTTTGAACCTATTTCTTTTATTCCGCCTAAAGCAGGTTTTTTACAAGCGGTAAAAGATTTGTGTGAAGCGCGTGGCGCTGTACTTATTTATGATGAAGTGGTTTCTGGTTTTCGTTTTGCTTTAGGTGGTGGTCAAGAATATAGTGGTGTAACACCACATTTAGCCGCTTTTGGTAAAGCAATGGCTAATGGCTTTTCTGTTAGTGCTTTAGCAGGTAGAAAAGACATTATGGAGCTAGGTGGTATTGATTCTGATCAAGAACGCGTATTTTTGCTTTCTACCACGCACGGTGGAGAAACCCACTCTATTGCCGCGGCTATAAAAACAATTAGCTTAATTAGAGAAAAAAATATAGTCGAACATATATGGCAAACTGGCGGTTTAATTAAGTCAGGCTTAATACAGGCGGCAGAAGATGCAGGTATTACTGATTTAGTACAAGTCGGAGGCTATGACTGCAAACCAGCTTTTTCTTTAGTTGATTCAAGCGGAAATGCTTGTATGACAACACGAACTTTATTTTTACAAGAAACGATTAAAAGAGGTGTGCTTATGCCTTATATTGTTCCTAGTTATTCGCATAATCCAACTATTATCGCTGATGCTATGGAAAAAGTGACTGAAGCTTTTACTGTTATCAATCAAGCACGGAATGAAAATAATATTGCAGGTTATGTTAAAGGCTCTGTTGTTAAGCCTGTCTTTCGGAAGTATAACTAATGCATGCTTGTTCTACAGAGGAAGCACTTTTATTTTCGATTGTGATCCCTGTATATAATATAGAAAATCACCTTGTTGAATGTTTAGATAGTTTGTCTAATCAACACTTGAATAAAAATAGTTTTGAGGTGTTAGTCATTGATGATTGCTCAACAGATCAAACTAAAACTATTGCCCAAAGCTATCAAAAGCTAGCCCAATATTATGTTCACTCTACTGATGTTAACGGTGGGCCTGGAGCAGCTAGGAATGTAGGTATTGATCATGCTAAAGGCGAGTATATTTTGTTCCTTGATGGTGATGACTTATTAACATCGCAAGCATTAAAAATATTATCTGATTATGTAATCCCTCAAGAAATTGATGTACTCACCTTTAATTGGGCTTATTATGCAAATTTTATTAAAGATAAAAGTTTGGCTCCTCAAAATCAATACTTGAGTACGATGCCAGAAGAACGATTAAGTACAGTGCAAAACTATTTGTCAGGAAATATGGATGGCTCAGTTATATATACTTGTGTAAAAACAGAATTACTACGAACACACAATATTAAATTTCCATTAGGCTTTCATGAAGATATTTTTATTATTTTTCAAATTTATTATTGGGCACAACACGCTAAAGTAATTAATGATGTTATTTATCTTAAAAAGGATCGAGAAGACTCTATCATCCATACCTTAACAGAAAAGCATATTAGGGGCTTTTTAGCATCATGGCCAGATATTATGGATTACATAATTTTAATTGAAGGCGCTAAAGCAAAGTTGCTATATGGTCGATACTATAAAAGAGGTATAAATGGTTTGGTTTGCAGTTTGTTAGATAAAATCTCATTAATTGGTAGCGCAACGGATAAAAGTGAATTTAATAAGCTAAGTTTTAACTTATTAAAAAATGATCCTTATTTAGACTTTAATCGCTTAGATGAATTTCCTTTAGTCTCAAAAAAAGATAAACAAGCACGTTGTTTTTATGATCGAATGATAGCGTTGGAGAGTATAACATGAAGAAAAAAACACTAAGTTGTGCAGATTTACAACATTCATTGTTTGCTGCACCTAATGAACTGCGTCATTGTTGTCAGCGATTTTTTGTTGATGGCAAAATGAAAGGCGATGTTGCTATATTTGATGTTAGCTCCAATGAAGATATTAGTGTTAATAGAATTTTAGAAAGCAAAAAGAAACTAATTCAGCAAATCAACAATGGCGAAGATAATCCATGTAGTGGTTGTCCATTAATTAAAAAAGATCATTGGGAGCCGTTAGATAAGTTAACTATTAAGTACTTGTCTGTTGAGCCTCACTCTGTTTGTAATTTAAAGTGTAGTTATTGTAGTCCTATTTATTATGGCGGTGAAAAACCAACTTACGATGTGTTGGACTTATATGACAAACTAAAAGAAAAAGATGCTTTTTCTAAACGAATTAGTATTGTTTGGGGAGGTGGGGAGCCTATTTTATTACGTTCTTTTGATAAAGTATTCACCACGTTAACCAGTAATTTAAAGCCTTTTTATAATAATATATTTACCAATGCTACTTTTTTTAATCAAACTATTAATAAATATTTGATTAATGGAATGGTTTCTATTACGACGAGTATTGATGCTGGCACAAAAGAGACTTATGAAATAGTGCGCGGTAAATATAGGTTACATCGTGTTTTGGCTAACTTAAAAAAATATGCTGAGCACGGTGCAGATAATATAACGATTAAGTATATTTTGTTAGCCGAAAATTTAAGCGATGAAGAAGTGTTAGCTTTTGTACGTTTGATTAAAGAGTTTGAACTTACTGGTTGTAGCTTTCAGATAAGCACTGATTATAAGAATGAAAGCATTATGAATGATGTGATTGATGCGGCTATGTTGATGCATGAAAAATTGAAGTTTATTGGCGCTAATTTCATTTCATTTGATGAACATATTCGAGGTCGAATATCTAAAAAAATGAAAACAAAATCTTATAATAAAAATAAGTTTTCTAATATTATTATCTGGGGAGCTAGTGAATACGCTGAAACCTTATTGCGTAACAGTCACTTTTTTAAGCAAAATAGCATTTCTTATTTTGTTGACAGCAATAAAGATATTGTAGGAAAGAAAATTAATAACTATGACATAAAGTCAACAGAACATGTGTTATTCAATGATTATCCCATTTTTATTGGTACAGCAATATTTTATCGTGAAATATTTAAAGAATTAATGTCTATGGGTGTAGCTAAAGATCGTATCATTGAGCATATTCTTGTTTAATGTATCTTAATCATTAAAAAAAATTGCCCGTAGTGGCGCAGACCAATCCTCGTTAAGGTCGTTATAGCGTGATTGTAAAGCAAGCTTTGAGGTTTTTCCTGATGCGGTAACAGGTAATGCATTGAGGAAAAAGTATTTTAATGGGCGCTGAAATGGCGCTAATTTTTTATTGGCTAATCGGCGCAGCTCTTTTTCAGTAAGCTGTTCTACTTGGCTATTTTGTTCAGAATCAATGGTGTTATTTAATACGCAAATAGCCAAAATAACTTCCCCTAAAAAGTCATCATTAACACCAATTACGGCTATTTCACGTATTGCTTGATGACTTGATAGCACAGATTCAATATCTTTCGGGTAAATATTAATACCACCTGATATTATTATTTCCTTTTTACGCCCCATATAAGTTAAAAAACCATCTTCAGCTAATTTACCTAAATCGCCTGTTAAGAAAAATCCATCATGTGAGCTACTTGCTGTTAATTCAGGCTGCAAGTAATATCCTGAAAATGCTAAAGGACTTTTTACTGCAATTTCTCCAATAATATTACAACTAACTGGCTGATGATTATTATCAAGTATTTTTATTTCAACACCAGAACAGGCGACACCTACAGAAGCGTGTTTTTCTTTAGCAAAGTTAGGAGATAAGTTTGACGTGGTTGCAACTTCTGTTGCACCGTACATTTCATGAAAGTCACACCCTATTGCCTGAAAAAGCTGCTCTTTAAAATGTGCATCAATTGGGGCTGAAGAGGTAACAATTGTTTTAAGTGTATTTAATTCTTTAGTGTTGTTTAGTAGCTCATCTTTTAACGCATATAAATGAGAAGAAACACTAATAACCTTACTTACTTTATGTTTTTCAACGACGGCTATCCAAGCTTTTGGCGTAAATTGCTTTAAATGAACTAGTGTTGCGCCGAGTAATAGTGGTACAAAGAATAATCGTTGCCCTAAAGAATGAAAAAAAGGCGATGCACATAACACCACATCATTATCTGTAATATTATATAAATGCCAACTTTGTTGCGCTCTTTTAACTTTTACCGTTTGAGACAGCACGATAGGCTTAGGTTTACCTGTTGAACCTGATGATAACGTAATAATGAAATCATCATACTGATTGCCTAAGCTTTGATTGTCTAGCGTTTGACTATCTAAAAAAGAGGTATACTTTAGTTGCTCAGTTGTTAACGTTACTTTATCAGTAGTACAGATAAATTGAATATGAGAGATTTTATTGGTGTTTTTACACTGCTCTACTTTATGTGAAAAACAAGGTTCATAAATAACGGTATTAACCGCTGTTGCTAACCAGCCATTAATAAGCTGTTCGGTGGTTAGCTGTGGATTTGTTGGTACACATGTACCATTTATTTTTGCCATGGCAATAGCAATGCTAGCTGTATTTATTGCGTCTTCAGTTAATAATGCAGTACGTACTTGTTGTTTCTGACTTATCGTATGAAATTGTTGAGCCCACTGGTTAACTTCATCAAGTAACGCTTTATAAGTGTATTGCTTTTTTTCTGCAATAATTGCTACTTTGCTTAGATGTTGAAGAGCTGACTTTTCAAATGTTTGATAAAGAAATGACATTAACGATTAAACCTTTTTATTCAATTTTACTGATGATTATCTCTGATAGCTCACCTACAACGCGCATTCTTTCGTTTCCTAATTCTTCAGGATCAAATTTAAACGAATACTCACTTTCTAAGGTCATAATCATGCTTAATGTGGCAAAGGAGTCTAATAAGTGTTCAGTAATAAAATTACTATGCGTACTTACGTTAATATTATCTAACGAGCTATTATCGATAATGTAATTAATAATGAATTTTATTACGTCATCTTTCGTTGTTACTTCATCCGTAGATGTCATTTTTTCACCTGTTTTTTTATCATATACTTGGTATTAATTTACTTGGTGTTATACCAATTACATTAATTAGGGGGTCTATTTTATACGCAGGAAAAATTGCCAAATACAAGGCATTTATTTCATTAACTAGTTGTTCTAATTATTAAATAAATAACGCGGTAGTTGGTGATTTTAACAAGTATAAATGATCACATATTTAGTGTGATTGGTATTATATTGCATCCCAAGTTAAACGATCTCCTAGGGTTAAATCTTTGGTTGATTTTCGCCCTAAAACGATACTTTTATATTGAGTTGGCAAGCCAAAACCAGGGCGAACTGATTTTATATTTTTCTCGGTAAATTGTTCGCCTTGTTTAATGTCGGCACTTACATATAATGAACGACGACCATTTTTATTTAAACTCGCTGCAGGCGTCAGGTCATAATTAACCTTACCAATTGCTTTTTCAGCGCGTCGAATTTCTACAATCATTTGTTGAAATTCTTCAATAGTTAATGAAAAGAAACTATCAACTGTGTCAATGTTATCGGCTAGTTTTATATGCTTTTCTATAACGGTTGCGCCCATTGCAACAGCGGCAATTGAGACGCCAATGCCCATAGTGTGATCAGACAAACCAGCATGACAGCTAAATGTTTCTTGTAAATTTTCTATTGTTTTTAAGTTTACTTCTTCAGGTGGTGTAGGATAGGCAGTTGTGCACTTTAATAAAATAATATCATTACAGCCATGAGACTTTAAATGACTTACTGCGGTATAAATATCACCAATATTTGCTAATCCTGTCGATACTATGACTGGCTTACCTGTTTTAGCAACCTTTTCTAATAAAGCTAAATCAACAATTTCAGGGGATGCGATTTTATATGCTTTAACAGGGTATTTCTCTAACTCATCAACCGAACTTTCATCAAATACAGAGCCGAATAACTCAATCCCTAGCTTCTGAGCATGTTCAAATAATTCTGGTAACCATTCCCATGGGGTATGAGCATATTCATATAAATTGTATAAATTTTTATAGTCAGCCCAAGCATTATCTTTTGCTATGGCAAAATCAGGCTTGTTAGAGTTTAAGGTAATTGTATCAGGGCGATATACTTGTATTTTTATAGAGTCAGCGCCAGCTTTATGTGCTGCATGAAGCATTTCTATTGCTTTCTCTATTTTTCCACCATGATTTCCTGAAAGTTCAGCAATAATATAAGTAGGCTCGTTGGTGCCAATGCTCACGTTACCGATTTTGATATTTTTCATCATATTATTATCTTATTAAATGTCGACTTAGTTAGGTGTAAATTTAGTTATTTATAACTTATGTGTAAGTAGCTTCTGCCAGAGAAACCCAAGCCCTATTTTTATTTGCTAGGTTTGCTGCTTGAAACAAGGCTAAACCCTCATTAGCATGTTGCCAGCCATAAACATAATCAGATTTGTACTGACCCGTTTCTTTATATTGCTCATAAGCATCGGCAATATCTTGATAAAGATTGGCAAAAGCTTCAATAAAACCAGACGGGTGACCTGGTTTAAATCGATCTCTTACTTCATCAGGATAGATGCAATTGCCTCTATCATAAGTGGTTCGAGAAGAATCTTTATTATAAATATGTAATCGCTCTGGCTCTTCTTGATACCATTCGGCACTGCCTTGATCACCAAAAACTCTAAGCTTCAAGCCATTTCTATGTCCTAAAGCTGTCTTGCTAACCCACATGGATGCTCGAAAGTCATTTTCGTAATGAACCCACATATAAGCATCATCAACTATGCCATCAAAGATAGAAAAATGATGGAAGTCGGCATTAATACTCAAAGGCTTTAATTCGCTAACAAAGCCTGTTAAATGGTGTATATGCACGGCTAAATCTAACAATAATGTTGGAATTTTACCATCTTTTAAGCGCCATGCTTGGGGAGACATTTTTTCTTTAGCTTGTATAAAACCGTCCGATGGCATTTCAATTTGAATTTGCTTTAAGTTACCCAGCTTACCTGCTTGTATATGGCGTTTTAAATCTCTAATCATTGGATAACCACTATAATTAAAAGTAACTGCCAGAAAGCCTTTTGTTTTTTCTAGTGTTTTTTGAATGTGGCTAGATTGTTCTAAATTTGCCGCCATAGCTTTTTCGCAAATAACGGCAATGTTATTTTCAAGTAAATGACAAACAACCTTATGATGATGAGGAGTAGGTGTTAGTACAACAACGGCATCAAGATTATGTTTTTCTTCAGCAATATAATGTTTCCAGTCAGTGAATACTTTATTTTCAGGTAAATGCCAAGCCGTACCCGTAGCTTTACTCTTGCTTTCATTTCTGCTAAAACAACCAGAAACCACACGCCAGCGATCATCTAACTGACTGGCAACCCAATGGGCATGACCAACCGCTGATTGGGTTGACCCACCAATAAAACCAAGGCGTAATGGTTGGTGTGCTTGTGAATTTGTAATCATAATTATCTCGTTTTGTGTGTTTGTTTCTCAATAATATTATTGAATAGATATTAAAAACTTATTGAGAATGCACACTTTTAGTTTACGTGATTTTATTTTTTGCATTATTTGCATTAAAAGTAACATAATAAAAATCATCAAAACTTGCATCATTAAAAAGTGCATTAATAGCTGAACTATATGCATGGTCTAAGCCAATATCCTCAAAGCCAAGATATTTATTTAATAATTTTACAAATTTATTCTCTCGATGAATAACGGCAATCCATGGGATATTTGGAAAATTCTCTTGGCAGTATGAAAGCTGCCAGTTCAATGCTAGCAGGGCTTCTTGAAACCCCATTTTTTCGTGACAAACAAACCAACCGCCGATCATAAAATCTTGTTGCTGATAACGTTTAACTTCGTGCCAGATATATAAACAAGCAGAATCATTTTTTGATAATAAGTAAGACTCTCTTTGAGCGTTAAACCACCATGTGTAATGGTTTAGAAAAGAGATTTTATCGGCTTGTATCATATTATGGCAATTACTAGGTAGATTTCTAGAGGTTAAATAATGATTGATGTCTTGATCAGTCACTGGCCTCAATTGATAGTTTTCTGACAAGTTAATATTTTTATTATTGCTTAATAATTTGTTGATTACTGTTTCATCAGAGATAGACGGTTCAGCTATTGTCAATAACTTTTCCGTGATACGGCAAACACCATAACCATCAATGTGGAGCTTTGCTTGTTTGATTAACTTTTTAAATTTTGAATAGTTATTCGCGACTGTTTTACAAAAATAGGGTATCTGTTTAATTTCATTTGTAGATAAACTTTCAAGATGGAAGTAATGACCAATATGTTCTAGCTGCTCCTTTTCTGATTGCTGATTATCGGCAATAGCAAAGGTTAAGGCGGGTATTTGTAAACTTAGTAATTGATATAAAGTACCACCAGCTGCACCTATGTATAAATGAGTTTTTTTCAAAAAGGGGTATAGATCTGTTTCGCCTATTAATGGCGTTATATTACTATGGTCTTTAAAGCGATTAATAAACGTGTCACTATTTGCAGAAAGTGGCCCTAACACTGGCATTATTTTTATTGGTTTTTTAAATTCACTTTGATGCTCAAGTAAGCTGGCGATGATTTTTTGACATTGACTAAAATCTCCACCACCGCCAATACTTATCATAATGTTAAAGCTATCGGTTGGATTTTTTTGAATATCAACTCGCTCTTCTAAAGGCATTTGACGATATTGCTCAGCGAGTAGAGTGTAGTGAGGACCTAATAATTTAATTGTGCCAGTAGGCACCAAGGTATCATAACTTTGCTTGGTATTACTTCCTCGGTATTTCATATCAACAATTAAGTCACATTGGTGTTCACGCAATATATCGTCTATTACGGCTAATTTATCAATATGATGGCTAACTAATACTTCCCATTCTTTACTTAAACGATAATCATCAACTATCGCATACACTGGTTGATACTTATCACATAACGTAATGAATTTTTGAGCATCAATAACTTGATTTAATTCACTTTGTGGGGAGTCATAAAGTTCTTTATATTCTATACCAGATAAAAACTCGAGTATGTTAGGCTCAATACTATCAAGCACAAAAATCACTCTGATGTTATGTTTTTTCAGCTCTTTTGCTAGTTGTAAACAACGAACTAAATGACCAATGCCAGTATATTCTCCAGCATTAGTTCTAATTAATATTGTTTTAAATGAAGACGACTGGGTAATGTTTTTCATAACTATCTATCGCTAGTGTATGGACTCATAAATTATTTAATGCGTTATACATGGCTTCGGCTAAAATCCAATCGTCATTATTATCAATGTCGTGAACTTCATATTTAGGTAACAAGTAAGGAATAGCAGAATCAGAAAACATACATTTTTCTGATAAAAAACTTGAGGCTGTTCCCCAGTAAAATTGCCCAGCATCAAAATAAGCAGCTTCCAGGTCTTGAGTGCGCTTACCAAACTCTTCAGGTTGAAACATTTCTATATTTTGCTTAGAAGATATTTTAAACGCCTGTTGAATAGGTACGGGGTATTCGCAAACACCAAAACAATATATTTTGCTTGTTTGTGCTGTTAACTTTTCTAATGCAAGTTGTAAGGACTCCTTTTTGATAAAAGGAGAAGTGCCGTATAACGTACACACATAATTTGCAGGTGTTCCCGCTTCAATCAACCAATTTATCGTATGATTAATAACAGCCAAAGTGCCGCAGTGATCATCAGAAAGGTGAGCAGGGCGAATAAATGGTGTTAAAGCGCCGTATTCACGAGCAACCTCTGCAATTTCTTTATCATCAGTAGATACAATAACTTGATCAAAACAATTGCTATTTAAAGCGGCTTCAATTGAATATGCAATAATAGGTTTTCCACAAAAGTCTTTGATATTTTTGCGAGGTATTCTTTTACTGCCACCACGTGCAGGGATAATGCAAACGTTAATGATTAGTACCTAATTTCGTTGATATTTAACAAGTTAAGAATAAACATTATTGTGTTTAATGTCTATGGCGTTCTCTTATCTAATGCCGAAAATTGTTAATTTGAATGTTATAATACTCTATCGGCTTAAAATCATTTTTACTTAATTATTTCCAATGAACGGGACATAATAGTTCTTCATTCCAGGCAGCTAAATGTTCGACATTATTGGCCACAATTCTTTTATCACTTGCTTTTACTAATTCAGTAAGTTGCGCGCAGTTATTAACACCACAAATTATTTGATCAATTTCAGTTATACCATTAGTGAAGCCGATCATAAGTTCTAATTTTGACAGTTCATTAGCTGCGGCATGTTGTTCTACTGCTTTAAGTTCTTGTTTGTAAATAGTAAATTGTTTAGGTAAGTTTTTGGTGTCGAGTAAAAGTAACCCTTGTAAGAAAATAGATCTAGCATGAACTTCAATATTTTTACGTTTTAATTGAGTTAGCGAGCCATCAAGTAACAGACGTTGATCAAGAATATTAAACGGCAATTGAACGATGTCGACATCAAAATGCTCAAGTATTTGATCCAGCTGTTGTTTGCTGTAAATTGAAACACCAATTTTTTTTACTAAGCCTTTGCTTTTTAAAGATTGAAGCGCATTATATAAATAATGCCCTCCTGGTTTTAATAAATCATCGCAAGCATGCACCAATAATCCGTAAACGGTGTTTTGCTGTAATTGCTGTAATGATTGCTCGAAACTAGAAAAAATATATTTTTCATGACTTTCGTTAAGCGAATCATCTAGTAAACTAGGTGTTTTAGTTATCACCTTAAAGGTGCTAAGGCTATCAGAGTATTGACCAAGTACCGCTTCTGAATTTCCATAACTGCAAGATGTATCTAATGTTTTTATATTATGTTGCCTAGCATAGGTAAGTATTTTGTTTACTTCACTTTGTGATGTTTGTCCACTTTGGTTACTGATACCATAGTCAAGACCAAACTGAGCGGTACCTAAAGCCAGCTTCACGTTAACTCTCTTACTTTCTTAATAATATATTGCTGATCCTCATGAGATAACTCAGGATATAGAGGAAGTGATATTGCGCTGTGATAATATTGTTCAGCTTGAGGATAATCGCCTTTTTTAAAACCTAACTGAGCATAAAAAGGTTGTAAATGTATTGGAATATAATGAACGTGAGCCATGATACCTGCAGCTCTTAATTGAGTAATAACCTGTTTATGCCCTTCTGCACTACTATTATTCAGTTGAATGATATAAAGGTGGTAACTTGAATAGCACTGAGTAGATTGTTTGAGTGGTGAAAAATCATCTTGAGTAAAAGCTATGTCATAGATGTTAGCTAGTTGGTTTCGTTTTTCTACAAAGTCATTAAGCCTTTTCATTTGGCTTAAACCTAATGCTGCTTGAATATCCGTCATTCTGTAGTTAAAACCAAGCGCTACTTGTTGATAATACCAAGGACCATGACTCGGCTCTGTCATTTCTTCTGGTGTTGAAGTAATACCGTGGCTACGAAAAAGCTGCATTCTTTTAGCTAGCTCTATATTATTAGTTAATGCCACGCCACCTTCGGCACTTGTAATTATTTTTACTGGATGAAAACTAAATATAGTTATATCGGAGTACTGACAAACGCCTACCTTTTGTTTTTTATATTTTGCCCCAATAGCATGAGAAGCATCTTCAATAAGGTAAAAGTTATATTCATCTGCTAATTTTTTGATAGCTCTCATATCGCAAGGCTGGCCAGCAAGATGCACTGGAATAACAACCTTAGGTAAACTGTTTGATTTTTTAGCGGCTACTAATTTTTTTTCTAGCGATAAAGCAGACATGTTGCCAGTAGCTAAATCTATATCAACAAAATCTACGCATGCACCGCAATATAGAGCGCAATTAGCAGAAGCGACAAAACTAATGGGCGTGGTCCAAGCTATATCGCCTTCACCAAGCTCTAAAGCTAAACAAGCAATATGTAATGCCGAGGTTGCGCTATTAACAGCGACAGCATGCTTTGCTTCGCAATAATTAGCTAGAGCGTCTTCAAACTTAGGAACCATTGGGCCTTGCGTCAGCCAGTCTGACTTTAAAACATTAACAACAGAATCTATGTCATCTTGAGATATTTGCTGTTTTCCATAAGGGATCATTGAATAGCCTGTTGATTAAATTCTATTATTTCTTCAACGGTTAAATAATGAGGGTTATTTAATGAATCATATTCATAACCTTCAGGAACTAGCTTTCCTTCTTCTTTTAAGGAGTTGCTTGAAAAGTCATTTTCTCTGCTAAAAAATTTTATTGCTGGTGCTATAACAAAGTGATCATCAAATTCGTAAGTATTATAACAAATTTCAGCAGGGCACATTACCTCATGAAGTTTTTCTCCTGGGCGAATACCAACAATTTCTTGCGGTAAATTTGGTGCTATAGCGGTCGCTAAATCTGTTATTTTAATAGAAGGAATTTTAGGAACAAAAATTTCGCCGCCGAGCATACGTTCAAAATTCTTTAATACAAAATCAACGCCTTGTTGTAAGCTGATCCAAAAGCGTGTCATGTTAGCGTGAGTAATAGGAATAGACGTAACGCCATCATTAATCATCTTTTGGAAAATAGGAACGACTGATCCTCTAGAGCATACAACGTTACCGTAGCGAACAACGGCAAAGCTTGTTTTATGCCCTCCAGAAATATTATTAGCAGCAATGAATAACTTATCTGAAGCAAGTTTGGTAGCTCCATATAAGTTAATGGGGTTTGCTGCTTTGTCAGTAGAAAGCGCTATAACTTTTTCGACATCATTTGCAAGCGCAGCAGAAATAACATTTTCAGCGCCATTAATGTTAGTTTTTATACATTCCATAGGGTTGTATTCAGCCGCTGGAACTTGCTTTAATGCTGCAGCATGAATGACAAAGTCAACACCATTCATGGCTTGAATTAAGCGCTCTTTATCTCGTACATCGCCAATAAAATAACGCATACAAGGCTGATTAAAGTCTTGTTGCATTTCAAACTGCTTCAATTCATCGCGTGAGAATATAATTATTTTTTTAGGGGAGTAGCGCTCAAGCAGTGTTTTTACATATTTTTTCCCGAAAGAGCCTGTTCCACCGGTAATCAAAATTGTTTTGTTAGTAAACAT
>Ga0209826_1000810_pt1 | contig 22356 bp, 11 predicted proteins | sample GOMGulsemesocosm_5_FD_184637 | JGI IMG/M metagenome (GOLD analysis project Ga0209826, IMG submission 184637) | Methane-oxidizing microbial communities from mesocosms in the Gulf of Mexico - GOM15C Gulf of Mexico (SPAdes) (version 2) | ecosystem: Environmental > Aquatic > Marine > Cold seeps... | reverse complement strand
ATGCTGCGCAACGTGCAGAAGTTGATGGAGTATTAACGGTTGATTTGCCACCAGAAGAAGCTGAAGAGTGTGTGGCATTATTGAAAGCCAGAGACATTGATCAGATATTTTTATTGGCGCCGAATAGCCCAGTGGATAGAATTAAAAAAATGGATGCAGTAGGTAGTGGTTACCTATATTATGTTTCTGTTAAAGGTGTTACAGGTGCAGGTCATCTAGATATTTCTGATGTTGAGCGTAAATTAGCAGAAATTAAACAGCATACTGATTTACCTGTTGGTGTTGGTTTTGGTGTTAAGAGTGCCGAGACGGCAAAAACAATTGCTAGTTTAGCTGATGGCGTTGTGGTGGGGAGTGCTTTTATTAGTAAAATTGAAGCAAACCTGGATGATCCAGAACAAGCTAAAAAAGAAATAATTGAATTAATAAAGTCCATGCGTCAAGCAATGGATAGTTAGGAATAGACTCGGAGCATATACGATGAATTGGTTTGAAAAATTAATCCCAACAACAATTAGAACAGAGTCTTCTTTAAAAAAAGCGACTGTTCCAGAAGGTTTATGGAATAAATGTCCTAGCTGTGATGCAATTTTATACAATGCAGAACTGGAAAAAAACTTTAGTGTTTGTCCAAAATGTGAGCATCACATGCGAATTTCGGCTAGAACACGTTTGAATATGTTTTTAGATGAAGAAGGGCGTGTCGAAATTGCTGAAGGATTAAAAGCAAATGATCCTTTAAAGTTTAAGGATTCAAAAAAATATAAAGATCGATTAAGCCAAGCTCAAAAAAGCAGTAAAGAGAATGATGCTTTAGTGGTAATGGAAGGGTCATTACATGGAAAAGGAATTGTTGTTGCTGCTTTTGATTTTAGCTTTATGGGTGGATCAATGGGTTCGGTTGTGGGTGAAAAATTTGTAAGAGGTGTTAAAAGGAGTCTAGAATTAGGCGTGCCATTTATTGTTTTTACGGCAAGTGGCGGGGCTCGCATGCAAGAGTCTTTATACTCATTATTTCAAATGACAAAAACAAGTGCAGCATTAACCAAATTGTCAGAAGCTAGACTTCCTTATATTTCGTTTATGACTGACCCAACAATGGGTGGTGTTTCGGCTAGTTTAGCTATGTTAGGTGATATTAATGTCGCTGAACCGAAAGCATTAATTGGTTTTGCTGGGCCTCGAGTGATTGAACAAACTGTAAGAGAGAAATTGCCTGAAGGTTTTCAGCGTAGTGAGTTTTTACTTGAACATGGCGCAATAGATATGATTGTTGATCGTCGTGAAATGAGAGAGAAAATCAGCAGTGTTTTAGCTATGTTGATGTCCTCTTATGTTGGTGAGACAGAGAAAAACCTAGAGCATTGATACTGAGCAATAACAATCCTAATTAGTATGGCACGCTTTAATTCACTTTTAGATTGGCTAAGTTGGCAAGAAGGCTTTCATCCTCGATCTATAGACCTAGGGTTGGAACGTGCAGCAACTGTATATAAAGCACTTAATCCAGATGCTGTTAAACCACCTACGATTATAGTTGCCGGAACCAATGGAAAAGGTTCATGCATTGCTTATTTGGAAGCTATTTATCGAGCGCAAGGTTACCGTGTTGGAGCCTATACATCACCTCATATTTTAAAGTATAACGAAAGAATACGAATTGATGGTCAGTCTGTTTCTGATAAGCTTATCTGTAAAGCATTTGAGCGCATAGATGAAGTTCGAAATGATGTATCACTCAGTTATTTTGAATTTGGAACACTCGCAGCCTTGGATATTTTCTGGCGATCAGACTTAGATGTTCAATTACTTGAAGTCGGTCTAGGGGGAAGGCTTGATGCTGTGAATATTATAGATTCAGACACTTCAATAGTAAGTAGTATCAGTGTTGATCATATTGATTGGTTAGGGGAAACACGAGAAGCTATTGCCTATGAAAAAGCAGGGGTATTCAGAAAAAACAAACCTGCAATTATTGGTGATGTTAATCCCCCCAATGCTTTAGCTCAACAAGCGGATATAACTAACGCTCAGTTGCGAACAATAAATCAGGACTTTAGCTTTCAGCGGAATAACAATGGATGGGAATGGAGTTGCTTAGGAAACAAGCAACGTAGCTATTATGATCTCCCCTGGCCAGCATTAAAAGGTGAACATCAATATCATAATGCATCTTCCGTCCTTATGGCAGTGACTGAAATGGAAAATTTATTACCCGTTTCAAAACAATCCATTCGACAGGGATTACAAAATATTCAGTTAAAAGGTCGTTTTCAGATAATTGAAGGTAAAATTCCTGTATTACTAGATGTGGCTCATAATCCTCAAGCTGTTTCAGTATTACTTAATTATTTAGAAAGTGATTTTCCAGATAAAAAAATTCATGCTGTTTTTGCAATGATGAAGGATAAGGATATAGAAGGGGTTATTAATATTATAAAACCAGTTATTAGTGACTGGTTCTTTGTGCCCCTCTCTCATTCGCGAGCAGTAAGTGAACCTCAAATGCAGGTGTATTTTAACAACTGTGGTTTAGAAAAAATTAATTTGGGCTTTGAAAATTTCTCAGGAGCCTATCTTGCCGCGTGCGAAAAGTCAGAGGAAAATGATTTGATTTTGGTATTTGGTTCGTTTTTTTTAGTATCAGAATATTTGCTTAAAGCTGAAAATAGTTGAGGTGATTTTATGGATCAAGAATTAAAACAAAGGGTGGTTGGGGCTGTTGTTATTACATCATTAGCCGCCATTTTTGTACCTATGTTGTTTGATGATCCTATTAATCAATCAGGTAAAAGGATCGGAATGCTTGAAATACCACAAATACCGAATAGAATTTTTGATCTTGAACAGTCTAAAATACCAAAAAGTATTGATGATGTTGTGAACTTACCTCGGCCACAAGTATTTAAAAAAATTGAAGAAAAGCACATAGCCAAGCCGATGCAGAGCTGGTTTATTCAGCTTGGTATATTTGAAAGTGAGACTAATGCTATCGCATTGCAGAATAAAGTAAGGAGACAAGGTTTTCCTGTCAGTATTAAACGAATAAAAACAGAGAAAGGAATGCTTCATAAAGTATTAGTAGGGCCTGAGCTTGATAAAAATAGAGCAGAAAAAATGAAAGCCAAAATTGACAGGCTTAATAATATGAAAAGTATTTTAAGCTCATTAAAATATTGATCGATCAATGCATAAGTTTATGAGGAATTGTTAGTATGATGGATCAAATGATTTGGATTGATTACGCTATTATTGGGTTGATATTAATTTCATCAATTATTGGGTTAGTTAGAGGTTTTATTAGAGAAGCATTTTCTTTAGTCTTATGGGTCTTTGCTATATGGGTTGGTTTAACCTTTAGTCGAGATTTTTCAAGTTTTCTTGAAGGCCTTATTAGTTATCCTTCGGCAAGAATTGCAGCAGCATTTGCTGTGTTATTTTTTCTTACTCTCATTATGGGAGCTATAATTAGTTACTTGTTAGGGGAGTTAGTTAAGAAAACAGGACTCACAGGGTCAGATCGATTTGCAGGGATGATTTTTGGAATAGTGCGAGGACTCGTTGTTGTTGCGATTATTATTATGTTGGCGGGGTTAACCCCTTTGCCAGAAGATTCATGGTGGAAAGAGTCACTTTTAATTCCACCTTTTCAATCATTAGCCGTTTGGTTGGATGACAATATTCCGTCAGGTTTGGCGGGATATGTGAAATATTAAATACAAAGGTTTAAAAACATGTGTGGTATTGCTGGTATTGTTTCTCACCAAAATGTCAATCAAGAGTTATATGATGCTCTTACCGTTTTACAACATCGAGGTCAAGATGCCGCAGGTATTGTGACTTGTGACGACGGTCGATTTTATTTGCGAAAAGATAATGGATTAACACGCGATGTATTTTCTGATGAGCAAATGATAAAGCTCAGAGGTTCAATGGGGATCGCACATGTTAGATACCCAACAGCAGGGTGTTCAAGTTCAGCTGAAGCGCAGCCTTTTTATGTGAATTCCCCCTTTGGTTTGACCTTAGCCCACAACGGAAATTTAACCAATACGGCAGAATTAAAAGAAGAGCTCTTTAAAGAAGATCAGCGTCATTTAAATACCAATTCTGATTCTGAAATTTTACTTAATGTATTTGCTCATGAGTTACAAGCCTTAGGTAAATTACGTATTGATGAAAATGATATTTTTCAAGCAGTAGCTGCAGTGCATAAACGCTGTAAAGGAGCCTATGCCGTTGTTATTATGATTGCTGGATATGGTGTGCTAGCTTTTCGAGACCCTCATGGTATTAGACCGATAGTTTTTGGCGAAAGAAAAACAGAAAATGGCTCCGACTTTATGGTGGCCTCTGAAAATGTAGCATTGAGTGTGCTAGATTTTGAGTTGACTAGAGATATTGAACCTGGTGAAGCCGTTTTTATTGAATCCAATGGAAAGCTCCATACCAAACAGTGTTCAGAAACTGTTGATCATTGCCCTTGTATCTTTGAATATGTCTATTTTGCAAGACCCGATTCTATTATTGATGATATTTCTGTTTACAAAGCTCGTCTTAGAATGGGTGAAAAATTAGCCGATAAAGTATTAAGAGAATGGCCTGATCATGATATTGATGTGGTTATTCCTATTCCTGATACTAGCCGAACGTCTGCATTGCAAATGGCCAATAATTTAGGTGTTAAGTTTCGCGAAGGTTTTATGAAAAACCGCTATATTGGCAGAACTTTTATTATGCCTGGTCAGAAAATGCGTAAAAAATCAGTTAAGCAAAAGCTTAATGCTATTGATTTAGAGTTTGAAGGTAAAAATGTATTATTAGTGGATGATTCAGTAGTAAGAGGAACAACCTCAGAACAAATCATTCAAATGGCTAGAGATGCGGGCGCTAAAAAAGTATATTTTGCATCGGCTGCACCCGCAGTTAGACATCCAAATGTTTATGGTATAGATATGCCTGCTGTTGAAGAGTTAATAGCACATAACCGTACTGGAGATGAAGTGGGAGATGCAATTGGTGCTGATAAAATGATCTATCAGGATTTAGAAGACTTAATCGATGCCGTTAAAGGAAAAAGCTCAAAAATCACTCATTTTGATACCTCATGTTTTAATCGTGAATACATAACAGGTGATATTGATGATGCATATTTAGAACGTATTAATAACTTAAGAAATGATGATGCGCAAACAGGACGCAACGCTGATAACTTTATTATTGATATTCAGAATGCTAATTGATTAATCAAAAAGATTAGTTATACCTTTGTGTTCAACGGTATAAAATTAATTTGATAAAAGTAGGAGGGGCTTTTAGCCGCGATTAAATAGATATAAATCGTAGCTAAAGGCCCTTTTTGTTAAACGAAGAAGATAGTTTATTTATAAAAATGACAGATTTTGACTGGAACGAATACTCATTAGAAACACAAGCCATTAGAGCTGGGCATGACAGAACTCATGAAGGTGAGCATAGTATGCCTATTTTTGCGACATCCAGTTATGTGTTTAAAAGTGCTGAAGAAGCATCATTAAAATTTACAGGGCAAGTCCCAGGTAATATCTATTCTCGTTTTACTAATCCGACAGTTGATACTTTTCAAAAGCGTTTAGCTTTAATGGAAAAGGGAGAACGTTGCTTAGCTTTTGCTTCAGGTATGGCCGCTATTATGGCTGTTGGAATGGGCTTATTAAAAGCGGGTGATCATGTTGTTTCATCACGCAGTGTTTTTGGAAACACAATTTTAATGTTCCAGAACTATTTTGGAAAATTTGGTGTTGAAACAGATTTTGTTAAATTAACTGATTTAACTGCTTGGGAAGCGGCAATAAAACCCAATACCCGGTTTCTATTTTTAGAAACCCCATCAAATCCAATGATTGAAATAGCCGATATTAAAGCTTTAGCAGATATTGCGCATAAACATGGTTGTTTGTTGGTTGTAGATAATGTTTTTTGTACCCCCGTGCTACAAAAACCGTTGGAATTAGGCGCTGATATTATTGTTCATTCGGCCACTAAATATATTGATGGCCAAGGGCGTTGCGTTGGTGGAGCCGTTATTGCCAGTGATGAAATAATTGAAAAGCAAATTTATCCCTATTTGCGTACAGGCGGAGCAACCATGAGTGCCTTTAATGCCTGGGTATTTTTATCTGGTTTAGAGACTTTGGCTGTGCGGATGAAAGCGCATTGTGATAATGCTTTTGAATTAGCTAAATGGTTAGAAAAACAAGACTCAGTAGCTAAAGTTCATTATCCAGGTCTTGAATCCCATGCTCAGCATGAACTAGCCAAACAACAACAAAGTCATTTTGGTGGGGTTGTTAGTTTTGAATTGAAAGGTGGAAAAGAACAGGCTTGGAAACTAATAGATTCAACAAAAATGTTATCAATCACTGCTAACTTAGGTGATGTAAAAACTACGATTACCCATCCAGCAACCACGACACATGGAAGATTGTCAGCAGAAGTCAGAGCAGAAGCAGGCATTACAGATAGTTTAGTCAGAATATCTGTTGGGCTGGAAAATGTAGACGATATAAAACAAGATTTATTAGCGGGTTTGTAGGTAATTACTATTGCTTAGGAGTGAGGATTTAATAAAACCCGAAAGTATGGCGCAGGATTTTGACTTCACAGGTGCGCTAGGAGAATAGCAAGCTACGCAACTTTTTTCTAGTGCGCCTGTGGAGTTAAAAGACCAGTCAGGATTCGGGTATTATTGAATTCTCGCTCCTTAGTCATTAAACTGTCATTAACCCCTTCTATAATATTTTCTCAGTTATTTTTAATTGCAGAAATTATGCGTCAAGTATAATGAGAAAATAGAGAGGGCGAATGGATTTTATAAACACCTTAGAACATGCCTATAAAAATACAGAAAACCAGCCTGAACTAGTTATTCCCAAACTAGTTGATGAATTACAGGGCTGGTTTTATCTTTACCCTCAACACCCATTTCTACATCCTTGTATTATTGATGGACAAACTGCACTGGTTTGTCATGCTCAATTACGTCAGCTATCTCCAGAAGCTTATGTTGTTTTAGCCAATATATGTGATAAAAATGGAATTCATTTAAAACAAGACAGTCGTTCTGTAGATCAACATCGATCATTAAACCGTAGAAAAAATACAGTGCTAGTCATAGGGTTTTGTTTGGGCATGGTATCAATACCAGCTCTAAGCCAAGATAAATCCACTGAAACTTTATTTGCAAAAAAGCAAGTAACAACCCAGCAGGTTTTAAGAAGAAATCATATTTCAGCGCAGGTAAAACAAAAAAATGGACAGAAAATTATTAGTTTAAGGCATGTAGCGCCTCCATCAGCAGAACAGGTGCTAAAAACTTATAAGCAGACAAAAAACTTACAAGTGATAGATCCCCATGCCTTGTATAAAATTACTCGTTTTTTAAAACAGGCCTACCAGTATCAGGCAGGTGACCCCGTCACAATTAAAGCTGATTTAAGCAAGTTGGCAAATTACTATGCAAAATATCCACAAGTGATTGAGCTAATCACTGAACTGAGTGATCAAAATATACTTTTAAAATATAAAAAATCTCACTGGCTAGCACAAGCTTTAGGTACTCAAAATTCTGTAGACCAGGTAACAGTATATTTTGATACACGTGTTGGAGCTCAGTTATGGATGCATGCAGATTGCAAAGCTAACCCCGCTTGTAATATTACCCCAGCAGATGCATTGCTACACGAGTTATTGCATGCAAAACTGATGATTGTCGATAGTAAGGAATTTATTCAACATGGTGGAATGAAGCCTACACTTTATTTATTTGACCACGAAAAACAAGTGATAGAAAAAGAGAGTATTTTATACCAACAAATGAGTCACCAGGATGGTTTGGCTCGACCGATAAGATATCGACATACCGGTAATTTGCTCCAAGCAAGCTGTGCATTGTGCCTCCCCATTTAATGGTTTTTTTGTAGGAGCATTCACTCCTACAAAAAATGCAAGTTTCCATCAGGAAAGTACTTCTGTTCAAAATATAATTTCAGCCAGGCATCGGTATCAATATTTTGTTCTGTTGTTTGATGAAGCTTAGCCAGGCGATTTCTCACGGAATGATGAGGCAAAATTAATAATTCAATATCATCCATCGGGACTAAATTTTCAGGATCTAATTCTTTGTAATTAATGATTTTGTATAACTGAGATTTTTTAAACCCCAGATTGTAATTTAATTCTTCCCTTAACTCTAAAAATAGAGGCAATAACTCTATCCCACGGCAAGAAGAATCAAGTAATTTTTCCAGGCGAGTTAATAGTTGGTTGATTGCAAAGCGATATATATCAGACTCTCTAACTAATAAACGCGTAGCAATTGATTGAATGGCATTCCTGTCATCCCCTGTTAGCCGCATGGATACAATCTGTTTACGATCCGTCATAGTGATACATTCTTAGAAAAATTATTATCGCTCTAAAAGTAAAGTAATTATGTGACAACTTAATTACAGCAACTAATAATTCTAAAATAATTACCTATGTAATACATGTCATCTTAATGACATATTTACTTAATAGTAATGACACATTTAACAGATATAGTTAAAAGGTTTTGTATTGATTCAAGGTGTCATACGTTTCACATTACTTTCATCTAACTGTCACTTAATTTTTAAAAAAAAATGTAAAAATGTGTCCACGTTCAAAGTTCGGGATAAGAACTTAGTTTGACAGGTGTCATAGAGCGGCTGAATTGTTGTTGAAAAGGATTCAATAGCCAGTCGCTGAACAAAGGATAGTTTATTTGTCGGGTTTTACAATGTTGCCAAACCTATCGTGAGGTAGGGACGGAAAGCTACGGATCTTAATAACAAAGATGGCCGGGTTGCGATTCATTTGTATGAGTATGCGCCCCGGCTTGCTTTTTATATGTGCTTTTTATAGTTATTAATATTAGTTTTTTCGAGGACAACATGAAGAATTTAACAAAAACGTTGCTTGCAGCAACACTTACTTTGGGGGCTGTTTCAGCCAATGCGAGTATTATAAATGATAACACTTTGGCTTCTGATGCCTGGTTGTCAGTTTATGACTCAACTTCTAAACAAACCTTTACTTTAGATTTAGGCGCTGCGGCAGGATTAACGGCAGATTCATTATTAAAGGAAGTCAATAATGCAGAATATTCAGTAAGTGTTGATTTATCAGTTTATGCTGATTGGAATGCCTTTAAATCATCTGCTGATTTATCAACGACTAAATATGCAGTATTAGCAACGGGTGTCGGGTCTGACTTTGCTCCCAAATTACTATTGACTGGTTCTAATGCAACTAAATTTAATGGTGTTGGTTTTGCCACAATGAATTCAGCAGCCAATGCTCTTAATGAGCATGCTTTAAATATTAATGCGGATCAAACAGAGGGTGATACCACATTTGTTGCTGATGCAGATGCTCCATTTGGCAGTCATGAAGGTGATTCAGGTTCTTCTTTGTTATGGGGAAAAGCGGCTTACAATCCAAATGGACAATACGGTGAGGCTGTTGATTTTCATTTAGCTACTATCGATTTAAGCACATTCTCTGGTGTTCAAACTGGTTTCGCTGCAACTCAAGACTGGAAGTTAGCAGATGATAGCTTAACATTTGGCGTTTCTGCTGTACCTGTACCTGCAGCTGTTTGGATGTTTGGTTCTGCACTTTTGGGTTTAGTCGGCGTTAGCCGTAAAAGAAAAGCGGTTTAATTTTACTTTAACTTTAAATAAAGACTATTATGAAAAATTTAGTATTAGGCGCAGCGATTTCAGCTGCCATGTTATCGGGTGCTGCTCAAGCAGCAATTTCAGTAGATGAAACGACAGGTTTGCCATTAATCAATACAACAAACACCAATGTGATTCATTTATCAGGTGCTTCTGCGGCGCGTAAATTTATGGAAGAGCTGTTTACAAACAGTAGTGTGGCTCCAGCAAAAGCCATTTGTGATAGCACTAAGCCGATCTGGAAATATAAAGACAGTATTAATGGTAAAAAACAAAATGCTTATTTATGTGAATTAAGTGCAGCAAACCTAGCCATTTCAGGCTTGGCTAAGCCTAATTTATTAATTTATAAACGTAGTGAAGGCGGTTCAGCCCAAGGGGTAAGCCCAATAATAGCCGATGCTAAGGGTTTAGCTTCTGCCGCTATTGAATTTTTAAAAATTGATAACAGTGCATGTACTTTAGGTGCCGCACCTGTAGCAGGGGTATCGTTAGGTTCAGTCACCTGTGATTATGATCTTGCGGATGCAACTAAATTTGATTCCATGATACCTGATTTTGGTGTTTCAGATGTGGATCCTGGACAATTTAAAAGTGCAAATACACCCGTTGGATTCGATCCTGTTTCTACGGCTGATGTCGGTTTATTAAATGTACAAGGCACAGCGGCATTAACTTTTGGTATTCCTGTAACAACAGGGTTACGTGATGCCTTACAGGAAGCACAAATTGCTACAGGTGATATTGCTGCTAGCTGTACAGTAGGTGAAGAAACAAAAGCTTGTATGCCAAGTTTGACTAAAGCTCAGATTGCTAGTATTTACACGGGGCAAATCACCAGCTGGGATCAGTTGAAAGTCGGTACTTCAGGTTTATTTTCGGGTGCAACTTCACCTGCGGCTTCGCCTAGAGTACATATTTGTCGTCGAGTAGAAGGCTCAGGTACGCAAGCACAGCATGGCATTAAATTCTTAAACTTTCCTTGTTCTACGGCAGGATCAAGACCTGCTAAAGCTGCGGGTGTTCCAGAGTTCTTTCCTGTGACACAAGTACATGAGCTGTCTTCATCAGGTGATGTGACTGATTGTTTAAATGAACTGAATGCAGGGTCTGATACGGATACAGGTAATGACTTTAATAATATTTTTCCTGGCCAACGTTGGGCGGTAGGTATTCAATCACTAGAAAAGAATGCTGATCTAGGTGATGATTTCCGTTTTATTAAAGTAGATGGTGTAGCTCCAACACTTGAGAACGTAGCTAACGGTAAATACTATGACTGGGTTGAATTAACATTTCAATACAGTAATACACATGGTTGGTTAGGTGATAATCAAGCGATTGCTGATGCGGTTATTGCTTCTGCAGGTAACCCGGTTGTATTGGCTGCATTAAATGGAAAATTCAAGCATAGCTTTGGTGATAGTGGTCTACTAGCAGTACCGACTATTTACCCTTTAGCGGCTGATGCAGAGCTAGATTTATCGGCTCCAGTAAACCCATATACACATGCAACAGAAACGGGACCAGTAAATAACTGTGGTATCCCTGCTGTTTTAGGCTCTGATCTACAGTTGTAATAATGGATTAACATTAATGCGTTCGCACTGAGCCACGGAATGGCTCTGTCTTCAGGCTCTGGTATCGCAAAGGTATCAGAGCCTGATTTTTTTACAAATAAATAAAAACATACTTTAAATGTTAGATAGATTGAGTAAGCAACATTTGTTTTTTAAAGCAATAATTTTGGTTTTGTTTATAACAATGATGCCAGCTTATGCCAATAAATCAGAGCAAGCAGGTTTTGATTTATGGGAATTAAGAGTCAAAGGTAACAGCCTACTGGAAAGGGCTGAAATAGAACGGACAGTTTATCCCTTTTTAGGGCCGAAAAAGTCGATTGATGTGGTGGAACAGGCAAGGTCTACTCTGGAAAATATATATCAAATGAAAGGCTATAAAACAGTTACGGTTGATATACCCGAACAGGATGTGGTTAATGGTATCGTCTATTTGCAAGTGGTCGAAGGTAAAATATCAAGATTAAGGGTGAAAGATTCTCGTTATTTTTCATTGGGTAAAATTAAAAGTTCTGTCCCTGCATTGGCAGAAGGCAATGTACCTAATTTAATAGAAATGCAGGCACAGCTAACAGAATTAAGTAAGCAAACAGGGGATAGAACTATTATCCCAATTATGCGTGCAGGTAAAACACCTGGCACGATAGAAGTTGATTTAAAAGTGAAAGATGAATTGCCGCTGCATGGCAGTGTTGAATTAACAGGGCGAAACTCACAAGACACGACTCGAACGCGGTTAACGACTTCAGTCAGTTACGACAATCTTTGGCAGAAGTTTCATAGTGCTTCTTTTATGTTTCAGACTTCACCAGAAAACACTGATGAAGTTGAGGTTTTTTCTGGCACTTATGTTATGCCTATTTTTAATAGTGATACACGATTAGCTTTGTATGCAGTCAGTTCACAGTCTGACTCAGAAATAGCACAGGCAGGGACTCTTAATGTACTGGGTGCGGGTGAAATTTATGGTGCCAGACTGATAAAAACACTGGAAGGTACTTCATCTTATATGCATAGCTTTACGGCAGGTGTTGATTATAAGAATTTTGAAGAAGATATATTGCTAGACAATATAAACGCAAGTTCCACGCCTATTAGCTATCTACCTTTTATGTTGCAGTACGGTAGTAATTTAAGGGCTAATAATATGTTAATGGGTTTTAATCTGGGTCTAAATTTTTCTTTTCGGGGCGTGGGTAATGATGAAAAAGAATTTGAAGCGAAAAGAGCCGGTGCCAGAGCGAATTATTTCTATTTAACAGCGGGTGGACAATTAAGGTATGACCTGCCTTGGGGAATGAAAATTCAAAGTAATATTTCAGGGCAATATGCTGATTCTTCATTAATCAGTAATGAACAGTTTTCCATGGGCGGAGCAAGCAGTGTAAGAGGTTACTTTGAGAGCCAGGTTCTAACAGATGAAGGAATATTGGGTTCTTTAGAGCTCTATACACCTAGGGTTGTCCCCGAATCTTGGGGATTTGTAGATAACTTTCGATTATTATTTTTTGCGGATGCAGGGAATGGTTGGGTTAAAAATGCATTACCTGGTCAAGCAAGAAGTATTGCATTATTTAGTAGTGGTGTAGGTGCTAGGTTTCAGATGTGGAAGTATTTACAAGGTGCTTTAGATCTGGCTTTTCCATTAATAGCTAATGGTGATGTTCAATCAGGGGAATCAAGATTGCATTTCAATGTGGCTATACAGTTTTGATCGGGGGCTCTAGAGTGTTAAAGATTAATATATTTTCCTGATTACCCATGAGTTTCAGCTAAAGCTGAAGGGTGCGCGTGTTTTGCTCTTAAGTCCTCGCCCCAGGTGGGGCGAGGGATTAAAGCACTTTATTGTATGCTAAGGGTCGGCTGAAGCTTATACGTAATTAGGTATATTTTTAGTTTTTAGCCGCTCTTAATTCCTCCCCCCGTTTGGGAGGAGAGTTTAAAAAGAAAAAGGCTCTAAAGCCTTTTCATTGTATATACACAGAAAAATAGCAGTTAATAATATTTTTACAAGGTAAAAACATGGTTAATAAAAAGTCGATAAATACACAACAGCAGCTAGTAGGAAAAAGGTTTAATCTTAATCCTATGACGGCCGCTGTTCGTCTTGCATTAACAAGCGTGTTAGCAACTACCTTGTCGCAATCTGTACAGGCTGAATTACCTGTTGCGGCGACAAACTGGGTGAGTTCGGGGGCGGCCAGTAAAGTGATTAATGGGCATAGAATGGATATTACCCAAACCACTAATAAGGCGGTTATGAACTGGCAAAAATTTAATATTGGTGTCGGTAACCATGTTAATTTTGCTCAGCCAGGTGCTTCATCCATTGCTTTAAATCGAATTGGCCAGAGTGACCCTAGTAGAATTTTAGGTAAATTAACGGCTAATGGCCAAGTTTATCTGATTAATCAGAATGGCTTTGTTTTTGGTAAAGACTCAGTGATTAACACCAATAGTTTTATCGCTTCTACCCATAACATAACAGATGATGTATTTGAACGTGGGATCACTCGTGTTTTTGATGAAACAGGGGACGCTGCGTTTGTATTAGACTCTGCCATTATTGAAGCAGATCAAGCCATGCTCAAAAAAATATTAATTGAGAGTGGTGCTGAAATTTCTGTGGATGATACGGGCAGACTGATGTTAGTTGCCTCTAAAATAGATAATCATGGCAATCTTAAAGCGGGTAAGCAAGGCCAGATTTTACTAGTCGCTAGTCAGGATAAAGTATATCTACAGCAGGCAGATGCAACGGCAGAAGGTTTTGCTGGCTTACTTGTTGAAGTTGATACGGGTGGAGAGGTGAGTAACTTTGGTGATATTTTGGCTAAACAAGGCAATATCACAATGGCTGGCTTTGCTGTTAATCAACAGGGGCGCGTTAACGCAACAACTTCAGTAACAGTGAATGGATCCATTCGCTTACAGGCCAGAGAAGGCCATGCAGTTGCTGGTAGCAAGTTGATAGGGAAAGAAACAACGAGAGAAACTGATTTAGGTGATGGCTTAGGCAAAAAAGCAACATTAACCTTTGCTGAGGATAGCTTAACCACAGTCACTCTTGATGACTCAAAGGGGAAGGTGATTGATAAACAATTGCAACCCGATTCATTGATAGTATTTTCTGCACATGATATTGAGTTTAAGGAGGGCAGTCAGGTGATTGCACCCGCCGCAAAACTAGAGATAACTGCGACCAATAACCTGAGTGATTCTTTACAAGGAAATCAGGGACGTATCCTTATGGAAGAGGGCAGTGTTATTGACGTTTCTGGTATTCGTGATGTTAAGGTGGCGATGGAAAGGAATGTGGGGGAAGTCAATGTTAAAAGTAATGAATTGCGTGATAGCCCTTTTCAGAGAGATAGTGTATTAAAGAATGCTATTGTCAATGTCGACATACGTAAGGAAACTGAAATTATTGATGCTTCTATTACGGCATCTGGCATTAAGCGCTCAGTGTTTGAAAGAATGACGCAGGGTGGGGACATTAAGTTGACAGCCAGCGGGCAAATTGATGTTCAAAAAGGGGTGTTGATTGATATTTCTGGTGGTTCCGTAGATACCGCAGCAGGATCGATAGAAACAAGTTATTTGAAAAGTCAGACGGGTCAAATAGTGGAGATTAGTGATGCTAATCCAGATGATCGTTACGTTGGTATTACTAAGAAAAAGTATTTTGAGCAAGCTTATACCGAAGGAAAAGATGCAGGAAGATTGGCCATTAAAACGTCTGATCTGCAATGGCAGGGCACTCTTGATGCATCGGTTATCAATGGACGTAAACAACGTAGCCTGGACACTATGGCTAGAGGCGGTACATTTTCAATTGATATGGCTGTGTTCAATGCGACACAAAATATTGCTTTTAATAATGGTGATGCTTTTTCTCGTTTGGCCTTGTCGGGGTTACAAGATCTTTCACTTAAAACCTGGGGTGATGTATCAATAGCCCAAGATGTTGCATTGGCCTTTAAACCGTTGAGTAATATCACAATTGAAGCGGGAAGTATCAATATAAAAGGTGATGTTTACTCGGCTGGAGGGAAACTTAATTTTGCAGCCAAACGTAATAAAGCATTAAATACTAGTGGAGAGTTACTGCTGGAAAAGGGTGCAGTATTAGATGTTTCGGGACGCTGGGTTAATGACCTGTTAACCGCAAATCAAGGTGTTAATCCCGCAGAAGCATTAGTTATTGATGGCGGAGAGGTTGTCCTATCCGCTCAAGGTGACCTGATTACCGAACAGGGTTCAGCTATTTTGGCTAATGGTGGTGCCAGACTGACAGAAGATGAAGAGCTTATAGCAGGAAAAGGCGGAGATATTTCTTTGCAAGCGGTCGGCCTTAGTGCAACACCTTCGCTATTGTATTTAGGGGCAAAATTATCTGCTCAAGCCTTACATGACAATGGTCGATTAACTTTGACCAGTAATAAGTTTGTTATTTCTGATCACAATAAGACTGATGCAGATAGCAAAACTAATTATATTGATGCGAATCATGCTCTATTTTCCGAATTTTCAAGTATTAGTTTGAATGCAGCTTTTGATAGCATTGAGTTACAAGGAAAGGCAAATATTAATTTAACTCAGAGTAACAGGCAATTTCGCCATGGCTCTTCAAACAGGGCAAGTGCTAGATCATTAGATAGTATTAGTTTTATGGGGACACTACCTCAAGTGCTAAGACAAACAGCGAGTGAATTAAATCTTACTGCAAAAAAGAACATAACCATGGCTTATGGTAGTTCGATTTTTTCAGAAGCAGGTTCTACTATTTCAATGACAGCAGAGGACAGTCTTTTTATAGATGGCACTATCTCTGCGTCAGCAGGAAAAATTGACTTGAAGATTAAAGCGCCTACAGGAGGAAGTTTTGATTCTAATCAGACCTTATGGTTGGGTGAACATGCTCAATTATTGGCTAAAGGGGCAGTTAAATTAAATTCTGATCCTTTATATAAAACAGGAGAGGTATTGAATGGCGGTGAAATTAGTTTAATCACTGAACGGGGGTATTTGGTGATGGAACAAGGATCAAAGTTAGATGTTTCAGGTACATCGACTGTTCTTGATATAGCTATTAATGGCGAAGCTTCTTTTGGTTATCAAGCTACGCGTATTGGTTCTGATGCAGGCAGTATAAATTTAGTGGCTGCTGAAGGCATGGTACTTGAAGGCGATATGAAAGGTGTTGGAGGCACAGGGATTAATAAAAATGGTTCTTTGTTAGTTAAATTGGATAGAAGTAATCGAAATATTCCAGACGATCCCGCTATTCCATTTCCAGTCGATCCATTAAAGATTATAGTGAGTCAGCAGTTAGATCATAATTTTAGTTCTACTCATGCATTGGGTGATGTACTGGATCCTCTGTTAACTGGAGAAGTGGTTGTCTCGGCGGATAGTGTCATGAACGGAGGGTTTGACTACCTTGAACTGACGACTCCCGATACCATTCAATTTAAAGGTGATGTTAATTTATCGACTGGCATCGGGTTGAAGTTAGATGCTAGTTCTATTGCTTGGAAACAGCAAGGAACAGAAACCAGTGGTATTGTCAATCTGGATACGATTCATTTGGCATTAGGTTCATCTAAGAACAGAACAGTTGTTGGTCAGCCTATTGCAGGTGATGCAATCTTTAACACCCATACGCAATGGACTGACTTATTCGGTGCTGTTCGATTAGATAATTTTGGGCAAGTAAATTTAAGTAGCCAGCATGATATGCGACTTAAAGGTAATCAATTTGGAGAGCAGCGTGACTTTTTAGGTGAATTACTGACAGCAGCTAATTTAACATTGGCTGCTAGTAAAATTTATCCAACGTCTTTAACTGAATATAAAATTGCCGTTGAAAATAACCCAGAAGGGCGTATTGATATTATTTCTACGAGTGGAAATAATGCTGTGCCATTGACTGCGGGTGGCAGCTTATTAATGCAAGCCGCTCATATCAGACAGGCAGGAACACTATTGGCTCCTTTAGGGGACATTAACTTGGACGCAAGTAAATCATTAGAACTTGCTGACGGCAGTGTTACTTCGGTTTCGGGTAAAGGGCTGTTAGTGCCATTAGGTATTGTACAAGCTGGATTAGACTGGTTATATCCCTTGGATTCAGTCAGAAACTTGGTATTTGATGCATCTAAAGAAAAAAGAATCTCTCTTAAAGCGCCTGAAATTAATCAGGCCTTGGGAAGTGTGGTTGATTTGTCTGGTGGCGGTGATGTTTTTGCTTATGAATTTAAGCCAGGTGCTGGAGGATCATCTGATTATTTACAAGCAGGTAGCCAGAGCTATCAAAATAGTTTTGCTGTGCTACCTGCATTGGGAACAAACTTTGCTCCATTTGATTTTTTTCAGAGTAAAGAAAGTCCCATTAAGACTGGGGAAACAGTTTTTCTGAATGGCGGTGGTGGTTTGGCTGCTGGAGAATATGCAAAATTACCTGCTCACTATGCTTTGTTACCTGGTGCATTTTTGGTAACACCAAAGTCGGGGACTCAAGATCAAGGTCTTAATTCACGTACGATTGATGGAAGAACTATAGTTTCAGGATACTCTACCACTGCAGGGACTGGAAAAAGAGATGCCAGAAGTTCTGGTTTTATGATTGAAACGGGGAGTCAGGTTCAAAAACAGTCTCAATATGATAGATATTCAGGTGATTCCTTTTTTGTAAACAAAGCCCTTGAAAATGAAGCTGTGTTACCCGTATTGGCAAAGGATAGTGGTACGATTTCTATCCAGGCACAAACAAAACTAAGGTTGAATAGTTTGTTTTTTGTTGATGCTGAAGATGATGGGCGCGCTGCCCGAATGGATATTGCGGCTAATAATATCAGAGTCACTGATACATTTAGCGAGCATGAAGAAGAAGGTGTGCTGGAAATTCTGGCAAATGATTTAAGTCATATTAATATTTCCAGTTTGCTGTTAGGTGGAGAGCGTCAACAAGGGAGTGAAACAGGGGAAACCATTATTAAGGTTGGAGCCGACACCGTTTCATTTGAAGAAAATGCTATTTTGGAAGTGAATGATTTAATCGTCACTGCAAAAGACAGCATCAGTGTTAAGCAAGGCGCTAAAGTTTCGGCAATGGGTGATGTAAATACGGGAGATGAATTGCTGACAGTGGAAGGCGATGGTGCTTTGTTACGTGTTTCAGGGTCGAAACAGGTCGATTTGAATAGAGTCTCTTCAACGGGGGGAAAAGGTAAATTGATTGTTGCTGATGGTGCTGTTTTACAAGCTAAAGAATCTATGTTACTTGAGTCTAGTCAGTCTACCGAAATTGCAGGACAAATTTTAATGGAAGGAGGCTCATTAAATCTAGCGGCAAACTCTATAAACATAGGTGAAGTGGAAGGTTTGGGTAATAACAATGCACTCAACTTGTCCAATGCCGATTTAAGCCAGATGTCTGTTGATGAGTTGGTATTGACGAGTCGTGATACGGTTAATTTTTATGGTAGTACGGGGCAGGTGGACGTAAATGAGGTGTTTCAAACTGTCACTGGGGGAGGTATCAGCCCTGTAGAAATTTCTAAACTAGTTATTAATGCCGCAGGAATTTCAGGCGTTGCTACAGCGGAAGGGGAATCTAAAAATGATAGTGTTAATCTTAAGGTTAATGAACTGGAACTGAAAAATACTCAGGGTCTAACAGCCTCTTCAGCTGCGACAGGCAAAGGTGAATTTAATGCTGAAGTGAACAAGCTCACGCTTGGAGATGGCAATTTTGCTGTGAGTGGATTTGATGCTGTTAATTTTGTTGCCAACGAGCAATTTAAGGTGGAAGGTGAGGGGAGTCTGCAGGTAGATGCAGATTTAAACGTAACCACAAGACTCGTGACAGCAAGTAGTCAATCAGATTATAAAATTGATGCGACTGGATATAAGGCTACTTTTTCAACAATAGGTGATGATTTAGAGCATGTAAGGACTGATCTGACGGGAAAACTAGCAATAAAAGCCGATCAAGTGGCAATAAATACGCGAGTGGCAATGGCTTCAGGGCAGTTTGGTGTAGAAGCTGTGATGGGGGATGTGGTTTTTGGCGAGCAAGCCGATATTGATTTATCTGGTGCTACCTTTGCGTTTTCTGACCTGACAAGGGTTACTGAGGGTGGGACTTTAAATGTGTTATCTGATCAGGGGTCAATTTATTTTAAAGACGGATCATTAGTCAATTTAAATGGTGGCGATAATAAGCAGTTGGGCGGTAAGCTGAAATTAAAAGCAACAGAAGGCAATGTTGAATACAATGGAGATTTGACTGCACAGAGCGGTTCAGCAGAGGTTGATGTAGCAGGCTTTCAAGAAGCGGAAGAATTAAGTAATTTTGTAACTAAATTAGCTGATGCTGGGGTTAATGGCTCGATTGAATATCGTAGCCGTAAAAACGATATCAATATAGCAGCTGATACACAAGTCAATGCTCAGCGGCTTAAATTTACTGCTGATAAAGGTTCAATCGTCGTGGCAGGTAAACTGATTGCTGATGCTAAGGAAGATAGCAAAATTGAGTTATTTGCAGCAGATGAAGTGATATTGGCGGATGGTGCTGAATTATCAGCTAAAACCTTAAGTACAGAACAAGGCGGAACTGTGGTCTTGTCTTCAACCGATAGTGATCATGACAGTTTAAGTGGCATTGATATTCAGGCTGGGTCATCTATTGATGTGGGTGATGCTACTGGCAAGCACGGTGAAGTTATTTTAAGAGCTTTACGAGAGGCTAAAAATGGCAGTAGTTCTGACAATAGCCTTAAAATTAAACAAGTTGCAGGGCTTGTGACGGGTTATGAAGGACGCACTGTTAGTAAAGTCGAAGATGGTTCAGTGGTTAATTATAAAGAAGGGAATCGTTTTTATGCTGAAGGCGTAAAGATTTATCAGGATAGTGATGGTCTAATTACTTCATCTGATATCAATCAATATAAGATTGATGCCAATAATTATATGTCTGATAGCCATCGTTTGAGTGTAAATACTGATTTGCAGCCAGATTTGCAATTGCGACCTGGGGTGGAAGTTCAACATAACGGTAATTTAACTCTAAATAGTGACCTTGATACCGTAGATTGGCGTTATGCTTCATTACGCGATGGCGTTAATAGTGATGGTGTTGTGGAAAAATATGATGCGACCGTAGGACAGCTAGCATTAAGAGCGAGCGGTGATTTGCTGCTGAATAAGTCAATATCCGATGGTTTTAAAGATGGGACGATTGATGTGGAGACTGTGATTGAGTTTTTTGGAACATTTTTTCCTATTTCAGAATCTATTCAAGTTAAGGACAAATTACAATCAGGCCATTCCTGGTCATTTAATCTGGTTGCTGGTGCTGACTTGGATAGTGCCGATAATACTGCAGTCACAGACGCAGGTGATATAACTATTGCTTCTAATGTAAAAGTGCGCACAGGGAGTGGGGATATAAAGCTGACTGCTGCGGGTGATGTTAATTTTACTAGCCAGACTTCTGTGCTATATAACGCAGGTAGGCCAGATGTAGTTTCACCTTTTGGAAGTTTGTCTGACACCATAGTGGGGTTCAATTTTTATAGTGAATACCCTATTTCAGGGGGTGATATTAATATTCAGGCCAGGGGCGATATTAAGGGAGCTAAGTCTACTCAGTTCGTCAATAACTGGTTGTTGCGACAAGGTGACTGGAGTAATGGATCAGATCATTTGAATGAGGTGCCAACAGCTTGGGGAATTGCTTTAGGTTATACACCGACAAAATCAACCAATGCCGCTTTTGCCAATAAGCCTCTCTTTGAGCAAAATATTGCTTCGTTTGGTGGGGGAGATGTCACCATTGTTGCGGGAGGAGATATATCAGATTTGTCGGTCATGATGCCAACGACAGGTAAACAAGTGGGTACGCCTGATCCTGATTCGCCATTAGGTTTTTTAACAAATGTTGTTGAAGTAAACGGTGGGGGGAATATGCGTGTTATCGCCCAGGGTGATATTGCGGGTGGGGCATTTTTGCTAGGACAGGGGCAGGCCGAATTAATAGCGGGTGGCTCCATTAAGGGTGGTGAACAGTTTAAAGAGGGGCCTTTACTCGCTATGGGTGATAGTCAATTCCGTATTCATGCAGGAGATGATATTAATTTATCTTCAGTGACTGGCCCTATGATTTTAGGTAAAGGAAAAACCAATTTTTTTAGTTATTCTGAGCAGAGTTCATTAGATATAAGTTCAGCTGCAGGCGATATTTTTCTAGGCGCGAATGATTCTGTTGTTAAAAATATAATAAAATATGCTACCCCCCAAAGTACATTAGCTAAGATTTATCCAGCATCTCTTGATGCCGCAGCTTTGAACGGAAGTGTTTTTCTAAAAGATCAAATTACTCTATTTCCGTCAGCCAAGGGTAATTTAAATTTATTGGCGAAAAATAATATTAGTTCAGTAACAGGCAATGTAAGGTTAGGTATGTCAGATGCTGACCGTTCTTTGTTGCCATCAGCTGAGCTTCCCGTTGCTCGTAATCAAATGATAGAGAGTGGTGGCCGCCTTAATCCTTTTGGTCGTGGACAACTGGTTCATGCTTCAACACCACGACATAAAGGTGATGAAGAGCCCGTTAGATTAGTTACACAAGATGGAGATATTGGTCAATTACAGATTAATGTTGCCAAGAAAAGCATCATTAAAGCAGGAAATGATATAAATAATGTGTTATTGCAAATTCAGCATGCCAATGCTGAAGATTCTTCAATTATAGAAGCGAAGAGAGATATTAAATTTACTAGCGAACGTGATCCTGGCACAGGTGCATTATTACGCAACCTTTCCAAAATTGAAGTCGCTGGACCTGGTGATGTTTTAATACAAGTCGGCAGGGATATTGATTTAGGTGCTTCTGATGGTGTTACTACAGTGGGTGATACATTAAATCCAGCCTTGGCTGACTCGGGTGCCAACTTGACTTTAATGGCAGGGATAGATAAAGAGCCAGACTATTTTGAGTTTATAGAGCAGGTGAAAATATTTAA
>Ga0209826_1000807_pt1 | contig 22417 bp, 22 predicted proteins | sample GOMGulsemesocosm_5_FD_184637 | JGI IMG/M metagenome (GOLD analysis project Ga0209826, IMG submission 184637) | Methane-oxidizing microbial communities from mesocosms in the Gulf of Mexico - GOM15C Gulf of Mexico (SPAdes) (version 2) | ecosystem: Environmental > Aquatic > Marine > Cold seeps... | reverse complement strand
TGGTCGACAAGATCATACAGTCCCTTAAGTAAAACCAGTTTTAAGTTCAAGGAAGTTAGATGCCGCAATCTGCAAGCAATCAGGCTCACGAAATGGGAGATGCTAAAGTTCGCGTGCCCCTTGGCCCGCGCTCATACGATGTTGTTATTGCAGGTAACCTTCTCCAAAGAGCGGGCGAATATATAGCCCCAATCCTCCGAAAGAAGCGCGTTGCTATCGTCACAGATGAAAATGTTGCGAAACTACATCTTGAGACCCTGCATCACTCGCTATCGAAACAAGATATCGAATTTACGACCATCGTCCTTCCTGTGGGCGAGAAAACCAAAAGTCTCTCTCATTTTGGTGATTTGCTTGATCAACTGCTCGCCGCAAAAATAACACGAGATGAATGCCTGATCGCGTTCGGTGGCGGCGTTATTGGCGATATTACCGGATTTGCGGCATCAACGCTGCGGCGTGGTGTCGACTTCGTGCAAATTCCGACAACCTTGCTCTCTCAAGTTGATAGCTCAGTCGGCGGCAAGACGGGCATTAACAGCCCCCATGGCAAGAACCTAATTGGCGCGTTTTATCAGCCAAAATTGGTATTGGCTGATGTGAGTTTACTTGACACATTACCACAGCGAGATGTTCTTGCGGGTTATGCTGAAGTCGTAAAATATGGCCTTCTTGGCGACTTTTTATTCTTTGAATGGTTGGAAGAAAATGGCCATGCCGTTGTTACAGGTGACACTGCCGCTCGCATTCAAGCAGTCAAAGTCAGCGTTAAGGCGAAAGCGGATATTGTTGCCGAAGACGAACATGAACAAGGGGTGCGAGCCCTTCTTAACCTTGGGCACACTTTTGGTCACGCCCTTGAGGCCGAAACCGGATATGGATCAAATTTGGTGCATGGCGAAGGCGTAGCCATCGGTATGCTCATGGCCATGATGCTATCTTCAAAAATGGGCCACATAGATGGACAAGACTGTACCCGTGTAACAACCCACTTCAGTCACGTGGGAATGATGGCGCAGCTTCCGGCTATTAACGGCTTGAATTGGTGTTCTGACACCCTTCTCTCCCATATGTATCAAGACAAAAAAGTTGACCAAGGCAAATTAACTTTCATATTGATGAAATCAATTGGGAATGCGTTCGTGACCCAGAATGTCGAAAAACAGGACATACTGGATGTTTTGGACCAATTCACTAACCACACAAATAAGGAGTAACGAAACGTCAAATGGATCTTGAACTCATATTGTCCATCGGAGCCATTGCTGTGCTTCTCGCCCTTTCGGGTTTTTTTTCTGGTTCAGAAACTGCGCTAACAGCCGCCTCAAGGGCCCGCCTTCATCAGATGGAGCAATCCGGAGATAAACGGGCGGCAAAAGTTAATCGCTTGAGAAATCAAAAAACCAAGCTGATCAGTGCTATTTTGCTTGGAAACAATTTGGTCAATATTTTGGCGTCGGCATTAGCAACAAGTATGCTCATTTCCATTTTCGGCGATATTGGTGTTGCATACGCCACCTTAATCATGACCGCGTTAATCCTCATATTCTCGGAAGTTCTGCCCAAAACCTACGCCCTTCGTCGCCCCATTCGTGTGGCCAGATTTGTGACCCCAATGCTACGCCCCATTGTCTTTACTTTGGCCCCATTTGTCCTTGGCGTAAATGCCGTTGTAGATGTCACGCTGCGTCTCATGGGCGTAAAACAGACGAACGACAGTCCAGATACCGTCTCAGATGCCGCGCAAGATGAACTCCGCGGCGCCATTGATCTGCATTCTGCGGATGCCGGTGTGATCATGCATGAAAAGCACATGTTGGGAACAATTCTTGATATGGACGAAGTGGATTTATCGGAAATAATGATCCACCGAAAAAACGTCGAGACCGTCGATGCCAGCAAACCCATTGCTGAAATAATCGAACAAGTTCTCAAAAGCTCGTACACGAGGCTTCCGCTTTGGCGCGATGAGACAGAAAATATTGTTGGTGTCATCCATGCAAAAGATTTGCTGCGCGCGGTTCTTCCGCTCCACGGAGATTATTCGGCGCTGACCCTCGACAATATTGCTTCAGAACCTTATTTTGTACCTGAAACCACAACTCTTCGAAACCAGCTCAACGCCTTCCTTGAGCGCCACGCGCATTTTGCATTGGTTGTTGATGAATACGGCGCGTTGATGGGCTTGGTAACGCTTGAGGATATTTTAGAGGAAATCGTTGGTGATATTGCCGATGAGCATGACATCGAAGTTGCGGGTGTGGAGATTCTCCAAAATAATCGAATATTGACCAAGGGGTCTGTTACGATCCGCGACCTCAATCGCAAATGCAATTGGTCCCTCCCCGATGAAGAGGCGGCGACCATCGCTGGATTGGTTATTCACGAAGCGAAGATTATTCCAGAAGAAGGACAAGTTTTCACATTTATTGGATACAAATTTGAGATCGTGAAAAAAGAACGAAACCAAATTACAGAATTACGTGTAACCCAACTGTAACCCTCCCCTCGAACACCGATTTAGACCTGCGAAGACACTCATGTTTGAAATTCTATTCAATATTATTGCACCCGTCGTATTTTGTGCAGGACTTGGTTTTTTCTGGTCCAAGCGCGGATACGCATTCCATATGGAAACCATTTCCGGGCTCGTCACCAATGTCGGCGCACCTATGCTTATTTTCACCACACTTGTGCAATTAAAAATGAGCCTGTCTGATTTCCTTGAATTTGGACTGATGGCGTTCTACGCCTTGGCCAGTTTTTTTGTCCTTGGTTTTATAATTCTGAAAATTTTGCGTCTAAAAGTTAGAGATTACATACCGACAATAGTCTTTCCAAATGTGGGCAATATGGGTACGCCGCTTTGTTTCTTTGCTTTTGGTGAAGCCGGCTTAACCCTTGCGCTCGCCTTTTTTGCCATTTATGCCATTTTGCAATTTACAGTGGGTGTTTGGATCGCGTCGGGCACGGGCTCCCTTACCCAAGTCCTTAAAACACCTTTGGTCTATGCCGTGGGGATTGCCCTATTTTTGAAAATAAGTGATATCGCCGTTCCCAAATGGATCATAGGGACAACTGACTTGCTCGGTGGGTTTACAATTCCGCTCATGTTAATCGCACTTGGCGTCAGTCTGTCCAGCTTGTCAGTTAAGCATCTAAAATTGGCGTTTCTCTTATCAATACTGCGGCTCGGTGTTGGTTTCTCAGTTGGCGTTGGCCTTGCCACACTATTTGATCTTGAGGGGGTTGAACGGGGTGTCCTTATTTTGGAATGCTCTATGCCCGTAGCCGTGTTCAACTATTTAATAGCCCTCAGGTACGATCGCCCCTACGGGCAGATCGCCGGAACAATTTTGGTCTCGACCCTTTTAACATTCGTATCGTTGCCACTCTTGCTTATCTTTGTTCTGCCGTAGAGAAAAAATATCCCCACTATCTAGACAATATTGAAGTATTGCCGATCTAATTCGAGAAGTCCGTGAATGTTCTACCCTGCTGGGGTGACTGTTTGCCAGGCTACAAAAATCGTGAATGGAAATACTATTTATGCCACAAATGCGTCGCATGGTATCCCACTCCAATGCTTCAAGCCGAATACTCGTCCGATGTTTTACCTGAGAGACAGGATCATAAATGGTGACATTTCCATTGATCAAGGATTGGTTTTCAATCTTTTGGTTCATAGCAACTCCAAGCACTAAAATAATATTAATACACCTTGAGGTTGTATGTGGTTTATGTAATCGGTCTTTCAATAGCCCCTATGTTATTTTTTAACTTCAGACGGTGCTTTTACATTTAGCGAGAGCGCATGAATAAAAGTCGACAATTCTCCTTGTAGGACTTTATAGATCATTCTCTGCCGATCAACGCGAGACGCGCCTTCAAAATCGATCGATATGATTTCAACTTTGAAATGAGATTCTCCTCCAGGTCGTGCACCGGCATGCCCTTCATGTAAATAGGATTCGTCAATCACAACGAGTTTTTCGATGTCGAAAGCCGCTTTCAACTTATCTTCGATTTTGGTGACTGCAGTCATAGGCTCTCCATTTCTCTTAAAAAACAAGCATTTACAATAACATCATTCCGATTTTCTATTCATGATTTTTTTTCTTAGGTGGTATCTGAATTTTTAAAAAAATAGTGGTTGCGCGAATACTAGATTGGTTTTATCTTATATTAGTTTAGTTGTATGTAAGCGCAGTACAGTTTAAAAAAAATCATAGAAATTATGCTGGAGAAAAAAATGACAGTCCACGCTAATGTTCGTAAACATGTACAAGTCGCCCAGGATGTTGACCTCAATGCCGATGAAGAAGTGCCGGTACGTGTTGTCGATAAGCATGTTGGCAATAAAATTCGGGAGCGGCGGGTTTTGTTGGGATACACCCAACAACAAATGGCCAATCTAATTGGGGTTACATATCAGCAGGCCCATAAATACGAACGCGGAATAAATCGGATCTCAGCCGGTCGCCTTTATAGCATTGCAACCGCTTTAAATGTCCCCATTAATTACTTTTTTGAAGGATTGCAGCCAACAGGTGTAACTGAGACATCTTCTCGCCAGAGAATGTGCCTGGAAATGGCCCGTAATTTTTCGTTGATTGAGAATGAACGCTATCAAGATGCCCTAAGTCATTTGGCACGCGCCCTTCGAAATCCAGTCACTGATTGAATTAAGTAATTGCGCACTTTGCGAGTTTCTTCTTGCAAGGTGCGCGCCCCAAACCATCACTAAATCTCCAAATATTTATGTAGTTGATCTTGCCTCCCGGGGCCGAAAAGCGGTATTATATCGCATGAAAAAAACGAACCCCCTATTCACCAAGAGTAATCCATCTGAATTAGACCGAGCCTGCGATCATGACGATTGTAACGCAGAAGGTGAATTCAAAGCTCCTAAATTGCGCATGATGGATCGCGGTGGCCCAGGGGATTATCGCTGGCTTTGCTTGAAGCACATTCGCGAATTCAACAAAAGTTGGAATTTCTTTGACGGTATGAGTGACAATGAAGTCCTCAAATACAAAGACGAAGACATCACGGGTCATCGCCCGACCTGGAAATTAGGAACTCGGACCAGCACTGAAAACCGCAAAACTCGTTACGATGATCCTTTTGATTTTCAGCGCGATGGTGGGTTTGGTAACCAATCGGATACTAAAAGCCGGACCCACAAGACCACCGAGGGGGTGATTATCGATGAAGAACACCGGGCAGCACTTGCAACGTTGGATTTGAAACCGGGGTCCACTTTACTCGAAATCAAACGCCGCAGAAAAGAACTCGCAAAGAAGTTTCACCCCGACAAACGGGGGGGAGACAAACAAGCCGAAGAAATTTTAAAGACCATTAACCAGGCCTATACACACCTTCTTTCTTGCACTTCTGCCTAAAAATACTTAAATAATACCTTCAGCTTAGTAGACGGAACAGTTATGACGCCTTTAGAACTTGCCGGAGAGACACCGGAAATTAATACGCCCGACATCAAAGTATCAGTCCGGAAAGTTTTCGATCTAGATAGTAACCTTGAGGTTCCCGCCTTCAGTCAAAAAACTGAATTGGTTCCAGATTTGGACCCAACTTACGTTTTTGACCACGATACAACTATGGCTATTCTCGCCGGTTTTGCCTTTAACCGACGTGTAATGGTTCAAGGATATCACGGGACAGGTAAATCCACCCACATCGAGCAAGTTGCAGCCCGTCTCAACTGGCCATGTGTGCGCGTGAACCTCGACAGTCATGTCTCTAGAATTGACCTTGTTGGTAAAGATGCGATTGTTTTGCGTGAAGGCAAGCAAGTCACTGAATTCCGTGAAGGAATTTTGCCGTGGGCATTGCAGTCTCCAACAGCCCTCGTGTTCGATGAATATGATGCAGGCCGTCCAGACGTAATGTTTGTTATTCAGCGCGTCCTTGAAGTTGAAGGTAAGTTGACACTTCTTGACCAAAACAGAGTTATTCGCCCACATCCCGCGTTTAGATTGTTCTCCACAACAAACACCGTTGGTCTTGGCGACACAACGGGCCTCTATCACGGCACGCAGCAACTCAATCAGGGACAAATGGATCGGTGGAACATTGTCACCACTTTGAACTATTTGTCAGAAGAAGCTGAAACTAAAATTGTCTTGTCAAAACTGCCAAGCTACAACACTACCGAGGGGCGCAAAACAATTCAGTCCATGATCTCATGTGCTGACCTGTCTCGTTCTGGTTTTGTTGGCGGCGATATTTCCACAGTTATGAGCCCCCGTGCCGTTATTACTTGGGCTGAAAATGCAGAGATCTTTGGTGATGTTGCGTTTGCCTTCCGGGTCACATTCCTCAATAAATGTGATGAGATGGAACGTCCTGTTGTTGCTGAATACTATCAGCGCAGTTTCGGTAAGGAATTACCTGAGTCAGCAGCTAACATAACGGTCTAAGCCAGTGTCCTTGTCCAAGAAAGAAAGCGCTGCTGACGTCTTCAAGCGGGCTGTTACGTCAACAATGCGGGCCATGTCTCAGGATACTGAGCTTGAGGTCAGCTATGGGATGGATCAGTCTGGGTTGTCTGCCCATCGCGCGCGGTTGCCAAATCCAGCCAGAGATCTTGGCGAAGACGACATTCATAAAATCAGAGGACAGTCGGATAGCCTTGCCTTGCGCAAACGCTATCATGATGATGCACTTCATTCCAAACTAGTCCCCATGGGCGGTGATGCCAAAGCTGTTTTTGACGTTGTCGAGCAGGCAAGAGTAGAATCTCTTGGCGCGAACCGTATGCAGGGCGTTTCTGACAATCTGTACCGACAACTGGAGACCCGTTGCAAGGAATCGGGTTTCGAGCGTGTATATGATAAATCTGAGGCGCCAATTGCAGATGTTCTGGGACTACTCATTCGAGAGAAACTAACTGGATTACCCGTCCCAAGCAGTGCCACTTCCATGGTTAATCTTTGGCGGAATGAGCTTGAAACTAAAGGCGGAGAAGATTTCCAAGCACTCATTGACAGTGCTGGCGATCAAGCAAAATTCGCAACAGCTACAAAGCAGCTCCTTAAAGACCTCGACCTGTATGATGATGCCGATGGCATGGACGCACAGGACGATTCTGAAGCTGACGGCGACGAAGGCGAAAGTGAGCCTGAAGCTGAAAGTAGCGGCGCGGAGGGTGATGACGAAGCCCAAGATGCCAGTGCTGCCGAAGACGCGTCCTCCCAAGAAGGCGCTGGAGATGACAGCTCTGACACTGAAGCGGGTGAAAGCGCGGATCAAGAAGGCGAAAGCACGGGCGAAGAGGCTGGCAAAGATACAAAACCGTCTTACCCTGACGACTTCAAGAATTTCATCGAAGGCCCTCAGTATAAATCATTTACAACCGAGTTCGATGAAGTAGTACAGGCACAAGATCTTAGCGAACCTGAAGAGCTGAACAGGCTCCGCCAGCAATTGGATCAGCAACTGTCTAGCATGCACAGCCTCGTGAGCCGTCTTGCCAATCGGTTGCAGCGTAAATTACAAGCCCAACAAAACAGATCTTGGTCTTTTGATTTAGAAGAAGGCATTTTGGATGCTGCGCGTCTTTCTCGCGTTGTCGCTGACCCCCTACTACCGCTTTCTTTTAAACAAGAAGAAGACACAGATTTCCGGGACACAGTCGTAACGCTACTGATTGATAATTCAGGGTCTATGCGAGGACGCCCAATTTCTATCGCGGCAATTTCAGCAGATATTCTAGCGCGAACTCTTGAACGCTGCTCGGTAAAAGTTGAGATTCTTGGTTTTACCACTCGAGCATGGAAAGGCGGCCAGTCCCGTGAGAAATGGCTCGAAGAAGGAAAAGAAGCCAATCCAGGACGGTTGAACGATTTAAGGCATATTGTTTACAAACAAGCTGATCACCCTTACAGGAGATCACGGCAAGCCCTTGGCTTAATGCTCAAAGAAGGCTTGCTAAAAGAGAACATCGACGGCGAAGGCTTAATGTGGGCTCATAATCGCCTGCTCGCCAGACCTGAACAGCGCCGTATTCTGATGGTTATTTCAGATGGCGCGCCTGTTGATGACAGCACCTTGTCTGTTAATCCCGGGAATTACCTCGATCGCCATTTGCGAGACGTTATTTCTTGGATCGAAAAACGATCGTCCGTGGAACTAATTGCCATCGGTATTGGGCATGATGTTACGCGTTATTACCAACAAGCTGTTACAATTATAGACGCAGAGCAACTTGGCGGCGTCATGATGGAACAACTTGCAGATCTATTCGATGAAAAGAAAACGGGAAGAAAAACCGGAAACTCTTGGTAGACCCATAACGTTACATTGACTTGGTTTCAGAAAATGCAAAGCTCTCATTAATGAGGCCTTTGCATTTTTTTTGGCTAAAGCGGCAAACTGTTGAGCTTGCAAAGGCTACAAGCGCGCCTCTAAGGCTTATGGACAAGCCACAGCCGTTTTCAGGGCTCCAATATTGGCAAGCCACAGAAACCTCAGCCAGCGCTCTTGGGTTGGGATTTCAGTTTGAACACAATAAAAAAGCGAGTGCCCGAAGGACACTCGCTTTAGAATTCTTTAGGTAGGCTTGGTAGAGCTAATTAAGCAGCTACGGCAGCTTTCCTGATATCGCGTTTCATGCGACGTGCTTGCAAAGACAATTTCTCGTCCTTTGCTTTCAGTAGGAATTTATCCAAACCACCGTTATGCTCTACAGAACGAAGAGCAGCCGCAGTCACTTTCAAACTGAAGGAGCGGCCGAGGGAGTCGGACATCAACCGTACGTCTTGCACATTTGGCAAAAACCGGCGACGAGTTTTGTTGTGGGCATGGCTGACATTGTTGCCGGCCTGAACACCTTTACCTGTCAATTCACAACGACGGGCCATAGCGCACCTCATTAGAATAATAAAAAAAATCCGACGTAAGTGCCGGTCTTGAACGCAGCTTTTAAGGAATGGGACCGCTTCCGTCAAGTGTATTTGGATAAAAAAGTCGCTTTTCTATGCAACTTCTTCAAGATAAGCCTATTTTTCGAGGAAAATGCCCAGAAGTTCTCGTGCCGCCGCCGTCGGGCTTACTTTTCCAGCCTTCACATCTGCTTCAAGTTCCGGCAATTTTGCGGAAACTCTCTCATTAAATTTCAATTGATTCATGAGCGATTCACCAAGCTCAGACCACATCCATGCAGAAGATTGATCTTTGCGTTGCATTTCCAACTCGTCATCTTGTGATCGCGCCTCGCGATAATCACCGATGGCGTCCCAAAGTTCGCTAATCCCCACCTTGTTCAGCGCAGATGCCATCATGACCTTGGGCACCCAATGCTTACTCTTTGGTCGCATTAAACTGACCGCGCCGCGATATTCGGCAGCAGCTCTCCTCGCAACCGGCATCAAATCACCGTCTGCTTTATTGATCACGACAATATCAGCAAGTTCCATGACACCGCGCTTAATCCCTTGCAGTTCATCGCCCCCTGCAGGTGCCAATAAAAGCATAAACACGTCAACCATTTCAGAAACCGTTGTCTCTGACTGACCAACGCCAACTGTCTCAATTAGGATAGCGTCATAGCCTGCAGCCTCGCACAGCAACATAACTTCACGGGTCCGTCTTGCAACACCGCCGAGCGATCCCCCAGAGGGTGATGGGCGGATGAAAGCATTGGGATCACGTGACAGTTCCTCCATACGGGTTTTATCACCCAATATAGAGCCGCCAGTTCGTTTGGATGATGGATCAATGGTGAGTACTGCCACTTTTTTATCGAGGGCTGTCAGGAAGCGCCCAAAGACTTCAATGAAAGTTGATTTTCCAACACCCGGCGTTCCAGAGATTCCAATGCGAATGGATTTCCCTGTATCTGGCAACAATTCACCGAGCAGTTTTTGGGCATCCTTTTGATGATCTTCGCGAATTGACTCGGCGAGTGTGATCGCTCTAGCCAGCGCACGCCGATCTCCACTTCGGATCTTCGTCGCCATTTCTTGAATGGTGGCTGCGGTGTCTGTTATTTTTTTTGTCATAACAATGGGTATGGAAAAAACAGAGGCCGCCGTCAAGAAGAATGGCAACTTCGGAAAAAGATGCTATCTCTATTTTAAATTCATCGGTTATGGAGGATCAAATGATCGAACCGATCAAAACGGTTGAAATGCATACTGGCGGAGAGCCTTTACGTATCATTACATCGGGAATTCCTCTCCCTCAAAACGGGACATTGCTTGAAAAACGCCGGTATTTACGGGAACAAGCGGATCAATACCGCAGATTTCTGATGTTCGAGCCACGCGGACATAAAGATATGTACGGCGCGCTGATTGTTTCTGCTGATCACGAAGATGCGGATTTTGGTGTCATATTTATGCACAATGAAGGCTACAGCACCATGTGCGGTCATGCGGTTATCGCCTTAGGCCGATACGCCGTTGATAACGGATTGGTGCCAATAGAAGGCCGAAGCCATGTGCCTGTAAATATTCAATGCCCTTGCGGTCTTGTCCGTGCCGAGGTTGACGTGACCAATGAGCGAAGCGGAGCTGTCCGATTTGAAAGCGTTCCGGCGTTTGCCTATAAGCTGGATCAATTTGTTGATACAGCCGAATACGGGCCTGTGGAATTGGATATTGCTTACGGCGGTGCGTTTTACGGAATACTTGAAGCAGCAACCCTGGGACTTGATTTGTCTGATACCCCAGTTCAGGATCTTATAAAGGCCGCAAGGCAACTGACCACAGCTGTACAATCTCAAATCAACATCATCCACCCAACAGAAGAAGACTTAGGTTTCCTCTACGGCATTATTTTCACTGACGGCAAAACGGGCACGGACGGCAGTGCAAGCCGGAATGTCTGTATCTTTGCTGATGGACAAGTGGATCGGAGCCCAACAGGCTCGGGGGTCACGGCCCGTTTGGCATTGGAGTGGGCAAAAGGAGGCGCTGTATTGGATCAATCCTTTGCTTTCGAAAGCCTCACCGATACAATTTTCAGCGGAAAAATAAAATCCACATGCAAACTTGGACCCTATGACGCGGTAACGGTTGAGGTTGGCGGACGGGCGCACTATTGTGGGACGGCTAATTTTACAATGGAAGACGACGACATGCTGGCTGGCGGTTTTCTTCTGCGATAGGAATTTGAAGTATGGCATCGACGTTAGAGACATTGAAACTTGAGGCGGAAAAAGTGGCTACGAAAGCCCACGCCCCCTACTCCAATTTTTCAGTGGGAGCCGCCGTTCTGTCCAAAATCGGGCAGATTTATACCGGATGCAACGTGGAGAACATCTCGTCAGGCCTCACTGTCTGCGCAGAACGGAACGCTATAGGGAGAGCAGTTGCTGAAGAGGGAAGTTCCTTCGAAATAGTTGAAATTTTTGTTACTAATAAAAATTCCGAAGGAAAAACAGTTCATTGCTCCCCGTGCGGCGCCTGCCGTCAGGTTATGGCTGAATTTTCAAAAGCAGAGACTGTGGTCCACTATTGCGGTGATAGCGACTTGATCACCACTGACATGAATGCGCTGCTTCCGGACAGTTTTACTTTTTAAACTGCCCGGCGCAATTTTCTAAGCCCCTTCGAACCCAGCGATAAAGCTGGTGATATTTGCACCCAAATGGTCGCGGTTATACCCGCCTTCTTGCACAAGAACTGTTGGTAATCCCAGCTCAGCTATTGAGCTGGCGATACGAGCAAAACCTGCCGTGGTGACTTTAAGGCCAATTAACGGATCACCTTCAAACGCATCAAGACCAAGTGCTACGAACAACACATCTGGTGCGTACGCTCTAAGAGCCGTCTTCGCTTTCTCAAGTTCCGCCAGATAAACCTCATCGCCGCTTTCAGCCTTGATAGGAATATTAATGTTGTATCCCTCTCCTGCGGCATCGCCACGCTCATGGGCATAACCTGCAAAGAACGGGTAATAGTCAATGGGATCGCAATGCAGGGAAATTGTAAGCACATCGTTCCGGTTATAAAAAATACCCTGCGTGCCATTGCCATGATGAACATCCACATCCAGGACAGCAACCCGCTGGACCTTATTCAGGGCGTGTTGGGCGGCGATAGCCACATTATTCAAAAAACAAAAACCGCCGGCTTGATCTTGAAAGGCATGGTGACCGGGTGGGCGGCAGAGAGCGTAGGCTGATTTTTTGGCATCTAAGTCGTTGAGAACCAACTCAGCCGCTGTAAGAGCCACATTAGATGACGCAACACTGGCCTCCCACGTGCCGACACCAATGGGCGCAGACATATCAGTGGTGTAATGACCAACTTCGCCGACAATCCCCTCTGGCATGCTGTGCATATGGCGGCCGGGATGGATATTTGGAAGAACTTCTGGGTTTTCCATGCCAGCTTCTTTCCAGCGAATGGCAATGGTTTCAAGGAAATAGAGATATCCCGGCGTATGGACAGCGGCTCTCGGTTTCGGTCCGAAATCTTTAGCGTTTAGAATTTCGTGCCCTGCCTGCTGCAAACCAGCGAGGAGAGCATCAGCGCGCGCCGGAATTTCCTGCGGCTCCTGAAACGTACCGGCCTTAATATAGGTTTTGGGATGGTGCCGGGAATGTTCCGGATCAAAAACAACTTTCATTTCCTGCCTCTTTAGCGAATTTTTTCTTATGCGCTATTTAAGGCAGGAAATGAGGTGCTAGGTCAAGCAGACTGTTGATTTCGAATTAACTCAAGCACTTCAGCGGCCGCTGCAGGAATATTGGTTCCCGGACCGTAAATGGCGGCTACGCCTGCGCTATAAAGAACGTCATAATCTTGCGCCGGAATAACGCCGCCGCAGACAACCATAATATCTTCAGCCCCTTGGGCTTTCAGCTCTGCAATGATTTGCGGAACCAGCGTTTTGTGGCCCGCGGCCTGTGATGAAATGCCGATCACATGCACATCACTTTCGATGGCATCTTTGGCAGCTTCAGCTGGCGTTTGGAACAAAGGCCCCACGTCAACATCAAAGCCAATATCAGCAAACGCAGTTGCAATTACTTTTGCACCGCGATCATGGCCGTCTTGACCAAGCTTCACAACCAACATTCTTGGGCGGCGACCTTGCTCTTTGGTAAATTCTTCGATGTCACTTTGGATTTTCTCAAACCCTGCATCACCTTCGTAGGCTGCGCCATATACACCGGAAATTGACCGAATTTCAGCACGGTGGCGCGTAAAGACTTTCTCCATTGCGTCAGAAATCTCCCCAACCGTTGCCCTTGCTCGTGCGGCAACAACGCTCAATTCTAGTAAATTGGCGTCACCTGCAGCCCCTTCTGTAAGAGCAGTAAGAGCTGCCTGACAAGCGGCTTCGTCACGGGTTGCCTTAATTTTCTCAAGACGGGCGACTTGTTGGCGCAGGACTTCCTCGTTATCCACATCAAGAACTTCAATATTACTATCGTCTTTGTCCAATGTGTATTTATTCACACCGACAATAGTCTCTTCTCCGCGATCAATACTGGCTTGACGGCGGGCCGCAGATTCTTCGATTTGAAGTTTCGGCATACCGCTTTCAACAGCCTTAGTCATCCCGCCGAGTTCTTCGACTTCTTGAATAATTTTCCAAGCATCTTCGACCAGCGAATTTGTCAGGCTTTCCACATAATAGCTGCCACCAAGCGGGTCGATAACGTTCGAAACACCTGTTTCTTCAGCCAGAATAAGCTGCGTGTTCCGAGCGATACGGGCAGAGAAATCAGTTGGAAGCGCAATCGCTTCATCAAGCGCATTTGTGTGCAGGCTTTGTGTGCCGCCCATAACCGCAGCCATGGCCTCATATGCTGTTCTAATGACGTTATTATACGGATCTTGTTCAGTCAGGCTAACACCAGATGTCTGGCAATGAGTTCGGAGCATTAAGGATGCCGGATTTTGGGGATCGAACTGCTTCATAACACGTGTCCAAAGAACACGAGCTGCCCGCAATTTTGCAACTTCCATAAAGAAGTTCATGCCAATGGCAAAGAAGAAGCTCAAACGGGGTGCAAAATCATCGATTTTCAAACCTGTGGCCATTGCAGCGCGAGCATACTCCAACCCATCCGCAATAGTGAAGGCCAGTTCCTGAACCTGAGTCGCGCCAGCTTCCTGCATGTGGTAGCCGGAAATTGAGATGGAATTAAAGCGGGGCATATTTTTGGATGTATAGCCAATAATATCGCCAATAATCCTCATACTTGGTGTTGGCGGATATATATAGGTGTTGCGAACCATAAACTCTTTCAAGATATCGTTCTGAATTGTACCAGCCAACTGGTCAGGCGTGACGCCCTGCTCTTCGGCTGCAACGATATAGTTTGCCAAAATAGGCAACACGGCACCGTTCATAGTCATAGAGACCGACATCTTATCGAGCGGAATACTGTCAAACAGGATTTTCATATCCTCAACAGAATCAATCGCCACACCGGCCTTGCCCACATCACCAACAACACGTGGATGATCACTGTCATATCCGCGATGAGTTGCTAAATCGAAAGCAACAGATAGACCTTTTTGGCCTGCTGCCAAGTTACGTTTATAAAAAGCATTTGATGCTTCAGCCGTTGAAAAACCCGCATATTGGCGAATTGTCCAAGGTCTGTTTGCATACATAGTTGCCCGAACACCGCGTTTAAACGGGGCGAAACCAGGCAGCTCCTCTTCAAGCGGTAATTCCTTTACATCATCTGCGGTGTAAAGTGGCTTAACTGTAATTCCTTCAGGTGTTTCCCACTGCAGATCCTCAAGCGGTTTACCGCGAAGTTCTTTTTCAGCTAATTTTTCCCACTCTTTGCGACTAGGTTTTGGAAACTCACTCATCTTAAAATCCTCTTTTTTGGCGCGATCCTGCACCGTGGCACCCCTATTTGTCAATTTATGGCGCCAACTATCGTCTGAATTTGGTCGCAAGTATTTCATACTCCCGAGAGGACGACCATAGGATACTTTTACGGATAAAGCTAACGAACGTTTGGCTTCCTCCCACTTCAAACACTGTAAATAGATTCTCTTGTTCCAGATTTGCAGGAAACTTGGTATCACTGCACGGTGCGCAAATTACAAACCGTTTTTCGTTTTAACATAGGTCAGAATGCCCCAAATCTCCACTCGCACCTCTAGCGATTCCTTTAGCTCCATTACAGCTGTTCTTGGCCCAACGAATACCGGGAAAACCCATCTCGCGGTCGAACGGATGATGGGCTATAGCGATGGCATCATTGGCTTACCGCTCAGACTGTTGGCACGAGAAGTCTATGACCGGGTTGTTGCTCAAAAAGGGGCGGCTAATGTTGCCCTTGTCACAGGCGAAGAAAAAATCACGCCGCCACATGCGTCTTATTTCGTCTGCACGGTTGAGGCCATGCCTTTGGATCGAGGCTTTCAGTTCGTCGCCATTGACGAAATCCAACTGGCAGCCGACCCAGAGCGCGGTCACATTTTTACAGACCGGCTTTTATACGCCCGCGGAAAACAGGAAACCATGTTTCTCGGCGCTGAAACAATACGCGGCTGGATTAGACGGTTGGTGCCCGAAACAGAGTTCATCTCGCGGGACCGATTCTCTCTTTTATCCTATAAAGGCTCCAAAAAAATCTCACGGCTGCCGTCAAGAACAGCAATTGTTACATTTTCGACCAACGACGTTTATGCCATAGCTGAATTGGTTCGCAGGCAGCGCGGTGGCGCAGCAGTGGTCATGGGATCCCTTTCCCCGCGCACAAGAAATGCTCAAGTTGAAATGTATCAATCAGGTGATGTTGATTACCTTGTGGCAACGGATGCCATTGGTATGGGGCTCAACATGGATATTGATCATGTGGCGTTTGCCAGCACCTATAAATTTGATGGCATTAGTTCTCGCAGCCTAACTGCCGCAGAAATGGCGCAGATAGCGGGCCGCGCGGGCAGACATATGAACGACGGTAGTTTTGGGGTGACAGCAAACGTTGAACCTCTTGATGAAGAACTTATCGATCAAATCGAGGATCATAGATTTGAGCCTCTCAAAAACTTGCGTTGGCGTAGCAATGACTTGGCTTTCAATACCATTCGAGATTTGAGAAGAAGCCTCGAACGACCCCCAACATTTGGCGGATTAATCTCCCCACGAGAGCCTGATGATTATCGGACACTTGCCGCCTTGTCCGCAGACGAAGACATTCAACATTATTCACGTTCTCCCCAAAAAGTACGTCAATTATGGCAAGTGTGCCAAATTCCTGATTTCCGAAGAACCATGCATGATGTTCATGTGCGGCTTCTCAAAGAGATCTTCATAAATTTACAAGGTCCGGGCGGTAAGTTACCCACTGACTGGATATCAAGCCACCTGAACAGGTTAAAACGGACGGATGGCGACATTGATACTCTTGCAACACGTATTGCCCATACGCGCACATGGACGTATATTTCTCATGTCGCAGACTGGGTTGATGATTATAAGCATTGGCAAGACGTTGCGCGTAGCATAGAAGAGAACCTGTCAGATGCCCTACATGAGCAGCTGACTCAAAGATTTGTAGATCGACGCACTGCTGTTTTGGTGCGAAAACTGAAAGACAATAGTCAATTGGAAGCCGTGATTAACGAAACCGGTGATGTGCATGTAGAAGGCCATTTCATCGGAACATTAAATGGAATGCGTTTCACATCAGATATGTCTGTGAACAGCACCGAAGCCCGTACTTTAAAAAATATTGGCAACAAGACCGTGGTAAAAGAGATCACCGCCAGAGCCCAACAGATGGCCCTAGCTGAAGATGATGCTTTTACTTTAAACGGAGACGGTGAAGTCACATGGAATGACATGTTGGTTGGACGCCTGTCAAAAGGCGAGTCGGTATTAAAACCGAAAATCGCCTTGCTTGCCAGTGAACAGCTTAATGGCGCTCCTTTGGAAGCTGCCAACAAAAAGCTGGTCGATTGGATTTCTCAAGAAATTTCGAAACGATTGAACCCGTTGGTTAAATTGGCTGATTTACCACTGACTGGGTCTGCTCGCGGCATCGCTTTTCAAGTGAGCGAGAACCTTGGTGCATTGCCACGCTTCAAGCTGAATGATCAAATTCGAACTCTCGATAAAAAAGATTTCGGCCGCCTCAAATTTGGTGGTTTGCGAGTTGGTTATGAACACGTGTTTATGCCACTTTTACTCAAACCAGATCCAACAGCGTTAAGATGCCTATTGTGGTCCATTTTTGACGAACGGGAAACTATGCCCGCGCTGCCACCGGCTGGACGTGTCTCTTTTGAGGTTACTGAACGACTTCCAAGGGAATATTATTTAACAGCAGGTTATGCCTTGTTTAAAAACTTGGCCATTCGCTTAGATATGCTTGATCGTCTTGCAGGTTTGCTACGCCGGGCATCCCGCGGGTTGCTTGAACCAGACAAACCCACAGCAGCACCTGAAACTCCCAAAATTGAAGCTTCTGTTGAAGCACCTGCGGAAGCTGCCAGTGCTGATGAAAAACCTGCACCGACAGTTGAAGTTGCAGATGCTGATACAAGCGTTACTGCCCCGCCAGCACCGGCCGATGAAAATATCACGGCTGCACCTGAAGAGGTTACTGCGACATCTGAGCCTGAAAAGGAAGTTGAACCCGCCTCAGAAGACACGCCTGTAGAAGCTGCTCCAGAACCAGAAGCAGAGACGATTTCAGCCCCAGAAGCCCCTAAAGTTGAGGCTTCTGAAAAACCAAAACAAGCCGGCGGGAAGAAGAAAGATCTCCCACGGAACCTTGCCTTCAAACCAACACATGAAATGCTGTCTCTAGTCGGTACGACGAAAGAGCAATTCACACTTATCCTCGACCAACTTGGTTATGAGGCTAAGGGCGAAGGCGAAGAGCTCACATACAAACGTGCGTCCTTCAAAAAACGGAAACATAAGCCGGCGAATGCACCGGAAGGTAAGGCGCGCGGTAAACGTGGTGACGCACCTCAACACACGGGCAACAAACGCCCTGCAGCTGCGGCAAAACCTAAAGCCCGTGAAATGGACCCGGATTCGCCTTTTGCTATTTTGAAGACTTTAAACACTAAATAAGCCATGGACACAGGCACCACTCAAAAAGAAACCACAATCCGCGTAGATCGCTGGTTGTGGTTTGCGCGGTTCTTCAAAAGTAGAAGTATTGCGGCAAAAATGGTGCAAGGCCGGAAGATACGTGTCAATAGCGTCGTTATCGCTAAACCAAGCGTAAATCTGTCTGAAGGTGATGTGCTAACGTTTCCGCAAGGAACTGAAATCAGAGTGGTAAAGGTCTTGAAAATTGGTGCAAGGCGCGGACCGGCACCGGAAGCTCAGACTTTATACGAAGATCTGGCACCTAAGACATCCTCAGCTGAGGAAAAAAATGCGACAAAAGCCGCTACTGCTTTTGATAGGGAAGCCGGTTCTGGCCGACCAACAAAAGCCGATAGGCGTGCATTGGATAAATTCAAGCACAGTCATGATACCTAATGTACAGACTTTGCGTTTCTAGAAAGATAAATCATGGTTAGACAGAGTAATCTTGAACAATATTTCACCGCTTGGGATGAAGGCGATACAGGTTATTTCAAAGTCGCACCGATCAAATTGAAGGTCACTAGCTCTGCTCAAGATTTGGAAGCTGCAGCGAAAGAGACTGCCAAGGAAATTGAAGCCGAGGTGTCTTATGCATGGGATCTTGGCAAGTCAGAGAGTACAGCATGGTGGCTTGAATGGGGTGGTTTTGCCCTCGAAGAAGAAATTCCCTTTTACGCGGCAGTTTCTCTTCCCGAAGCCGAAGATAAAATCAAAGGCTTCGATCCTAAAAATAATGACTATGAATGCGACACTGTCGAAGAATTTAAAGAAATGCTCTTTAGTGCCTACGACGAAGACCTTGTGGCTTCGGATTTGAAACGCGGCTTTAAGTTGTGGTTGAAATCTCTGGATAAAAAAATACTAGAAGCCCTTGAAAGTGACCTTGTAAGCTGGACAAGCCGCGCACGCTAGTCTTGCGGCTATCATGACCCAAACGACTGCTTCGCTGCGTAAACGCGCGTGGCAGTCGTAATCCAACACATACCGCCAAATATACTCGCTATGATTCCAAAATAATCTGGCAGTAAACACAACAAAACAAAAACACATATTGTTTCTGCCCCCTCGGCTAATCCTCCCAAATAATACAAAGACTTTATGCCTCGAATATCAGTAGAAACTTTGTTCTTTTCCGCCATAACCGCATAGGCAAGGAATGTCGAAGTTGTGCCAATAAAGCTGAGAATAAGGAACGCTGCCGGAACGCCATTTTCAGGACGTGCGAGCGCAAAAGCAAAAATAATGGCGGCGTAAAAAATGAAATCACAGACAATATCAAGATATCCACCGAAGTCCGATAGAATCGATTGGCGCGCAACGGCCCCATCTAGCCCATCAAACAGCCGGTTTATTAAAATCAGTACCAGCGCTGCGAAATAGAATTCCAATGCAATCAATGGAACTGCAGCGAGGCCGATGCAAAACCCAAACACAGTGACCCAATTTGCAGGAATCCCCAACTTGGCTATCTTAGCACCAACGATATTTAAGGGTGGATCTATGACATGTCTTAACGCTGCGTCAAACATACTGGCTGGTACCACTCGCACATGAAGGAATTTGAATAAACAATACCTCTGTTAGGTACAATACAGGCTGAGAAAGTAAACAAGAATACACAATTCTCGCAAAAAATTGAATATTCACCTAAACTTCCAAAAGAATTTGAAAGATGTGACTTTCCCTAAGTTTCTATTAACTCTTACCTGCATAATATGCGGCAGTGAGTACGAGAGAAAAATAGCCCTTATGACAAAAAAATACGAAGCAGCAGTTTTTAACGAGGATGTATTGAATGCTCTAAAAGAAGGAGAGCACCACAAGAACCTTGACGATAACTGGGCTGACACACATTATTTCGACATCGAAGCTTCATCGATTGATGAAGCTTGGGAAATTGCGAATCGAAAATGGCGCGCTGGCCACGGTTTTGTTATCAAGGCAATTGAAGAAACTGCGCCTTAATAGCCCGCGTAATATGGATTTGTTCCGCCTGCGTGATCGGTCACATCGAGGACGCGTTCAATTGCAGGAACAGCTTTCGTAATTTCAACTTCAACACCTTGCTTCAAGGTTGCATCCGCCATTCCGCAACCTTGGCACCCTCCAGCCATTTCCACATATGCGACTTCCTCTTGGATGTCGATTAGTGTGATATAGCCGCCGTGGGCTGCAATGGCAGGATTAATACGTGTCTCTAGTAGAATGCGGATTGTTTGCGCATCGTCTGTGCGAAGGCCCGGACGATCTTCTTCATCCGCAGTGACTTCCGGCTCCATACGCTCAAACCGAACCCGGTGAATTTCTGGCACAAAATGCTTTAGAGTATTTTCGATCTTAATCTGAGTTCCAAAAGCTGGTGTGCTTAAACCGCTACTATCCATAGACAGGACAATTGTACCTTCAGAAGGGTCGTAACTTTTAAAGGCAACATCACCGCCATCTTCAAGTAATGGAGGGCGAATTCTTTCTTCAACCAGTTCCTTAACCGATTTAACTATTTCCAACTCTTCAGGGGAGTAGCTCCCCTCTTCATCGGCTTCCAGCGGGCCATTTATAACCGGCATTCCAGTCATATAGTGGTCCATGATCGCGGCAAGCACCATGGGTTTAAGTTGGATCCACAGCGATCCTTTTTCCTCCGTAGGAATTTTCGTAATTGTAACTTGGTCTTCACCAAGGTCAATTGCACGAACACCTGGAATATCAAATAAGCGCGCCGCCAAGGGTGATTTTTCCCGAGCGATCTTTTCATCTTCAAATGAGATTGAACCCGCAGGCATGACTTGCCGGCCTGGTAAAAACTGCATTTTATTCTCATCTGCCAACGGCAAGGTTTGAATAAACATGAAAAAACTCCACTCAGTCCAAAATAAACGATGCCTGTCAGCTATCAAATTTAAGCTGCAAGGACAAGCACTAACAAGACATTAGATATGCCGCGTCACATCACATACAAGGTACACCCTATACCGTTGCAACTGGATTTGCAGGTGATCCAACAGCTCCCGGTAGCCTTAAAGGGGGAGCGGTTAAGAAGAAACGGCTGCGATTGTTCCTTTTAAGCCAGTCATTTAGCGGCGTTAAATGCCAAAGTTCACCTAAATGAATACCCAACTTAAACAAACAATGTTCATGCAGGGGAAGGGCTGCACAGCATCCTTCTCCTTTTTCAGCCGGATAACTTTCCACAGCGTAATTATCTGCGATTAACAATGATAGCCCTGAATCTGTGATCCAGTTCAATAGTTTCGTATCGCGCCCGTTTAAAGCCGCGCATGATCCATGCAACTTGTCTTTGTCAGGTTGCCCGTTCATTTCAACAATCATCTGCGCGAAACCGGTATGCAGGCAGACCATATCGCCGTCTTCAACAGAGACATTATCAGCCTCCATAACTTGCATGAGCTGATCATACCCAACTAACGTCCTGTCTCTGCCAAATGTCCCTTCGAGATCTATCATAACACCTCGGCCTTGAACACCGACTTCGGCCATCCGTTCAATTCCAAGGGAACTGGCGTACATTTCACCGTTATTTGCAGATGTTCCTATATGGCTGTCCGCCCGATACCCGTTATAATAAACAGCTTCGGCTATACCATCGTCGTCGGCATCGAACTCTTGTCCCACATGAGACAACCCATCCCACTGCGTTGAATATTGTGTGTGTAAAAAGACGGCATCATCGCTGATGACATCTTTAAAATCTGGGTAATCTGCTGACAGCGCATAGTTTGAGTTTGGTTTTCCAGCCCGCAAAGTCGGTTGCAATTTTGGCGGGAACCGTCCTGAATTCAGAACATTTCCACCTGGAAGATCTAAAGGAAGACTTAGACAGAACCGTTCGCCGCATATGATTTCTTCTGCAGCAGTTCTGATTTTTGCAGGTGTCACCAAATTTAGACGGCCGTTTTGATCATCCTCTCCGAAGTCCCCCCAGTTCGACCCTTCTGGTCGGTTAACCCATCTTTTCACAGCTCATCCCTCTTCTTATCTTTATGTGAGACAATTAGGCTGCCATACGATTCCCAAATCCCATGGCAGCCTCATTATTAGTGGCGGAAGTTACTTCCTTTACGATCAAGAATTCGCAAGCAACCGGCCCACTCCAGCGTATTTTTATCGCTTAAATCCGTAAATTGAGCGACAGCAATTTCGCAAACATCTTTTGGTGGGATGATTAACTCTGATCCCCCCGCCAACGCTTCAATTTGCGATTGGCAGGATTTTTCAAGATAGAAAATACGGCGGAAAGCCTCCGATACTGTACTTCCAACTGTCAGCAACCCATGGTTTCTCAATATCATAGCGATATTGTCATCAAGATCTTTTACGAGACGTTCCCGTTCAT
>Ga0209826_1000805_pt1 | contig 22430 bp, 21 predicted proteins | sample GOMGulsemesocosm_5_FD_184637 | JGI IMG/M metagenome (GOLD analysis project Ga0209826, IMG submission 184637) | Methane-oxidizing microbial communities from mesocosms in the Gulf of Mexico - GOM15C Gulf of Mexico (SPAdes) (version 2) | ecosystem: Environmental > Aquatic > Marine > Cold seeps... | reverse complement strand
TTTTTATACGTCTAGGTTAGAAACCTCTAATGCATTTTTTTCTATGAATTCGCGTCTAGGTTCTACTTCATCACCCATTAACGTTGTGAACACTTCATCGGCTGTTATTGCATCTTCAATCCGAACTTGTAATAAACGTCTATTATCTGCATCTAAGGTTGTCTCCCATAGTTGCTCAGGGTTCATTTCACCCAGACCTTTATAACGCTGAATTTGCTGACCTTTTTTAGCTTCTTTCATTAACAAACCAAATACTTCTTTAAAGCTAGAAACACCGTATTTTTTATCACCTATTAATAAAGCACTTTCTTCTTCAAATAAGCCACTAACCGTTTCTCCAAAATGCACCAACTTTTTATATTCGGATGACTTAAAGAATAATGATGTGAGTTCAAATTTCTTTTCTACTCCATGAGATACCGTTGAGCATATCGCAACCCAGTTATTCTCATCATAATTTAGCGTTAAACTGTAAACCGTTGGGCTAGACTCGATGTTATTTAAACCCACCTCCAGTTTTTCCAGCCAAGCTGTAATATCTACCTCACTCGCTTGCGATGATAACTCAGGTAATAGTAATAACTCATTTAAGACAAGCTCATCGTATCGACCGGATAACCTTGCGATCATACTTTCAATTTGAAGGTGCTCCTTGGCTAAAGTTTCTAACGCAATGCCTGAAACTACTGGGGTATCTTCGTTGATAATTAAACTGGCTTTTTGCAAACTGAGTTGGAGCAAGTAATTGTTTAACTCATTATCATCTTTTACATAATGCTCTTGCTTACCTTTTTTCACCTTATATAACGGTGGTTGAGCAATATAAATATTTCCATTTTCAATCAACTCAGGCATTTGACGATAGAAGAATGTTAAGAGTAACGTTCTAATATGTGAGCCATCAACGTCGGCATCAGTCATGATGATGATTTTATGGTAGCGAAGATTTTCTGGCTTATATTCTTCTTTACCAATCCCACAACCTAAGGCGGTAATCAAAGTACCAACCTCATCGGATGAAATCATTTTATCAAAACGTGCTTTTTCTACGTTTAAGATCTTACCTTTTAACGGCAAAATAGCTTGTGTTCGCCTATCTCTACCCTGCTTTGCCGACCCTCCGGCCGAGTCCCCTTCCACTAGGAATATTTCAGATTGTGCTGGGTCTTTTTCTTGGCAATCAGCGAGTTTCCCAGGTAAACCTGCAATATCTAAAGCCGATTTACGACGTGTCATTTCACGTGCTTTTCTTGCAGCATCTCTTGCTCTTGCCGCTTCTAACATTTTACCGGCAATTTCTTTTGCCTCAGATGGGTTCTCTAATAAAAATTCATTTAAGAGTTCAGATAGAGACGACTCAACAATCGGTTTAACTTCTGATGACACCAATTTGTCTTTTGTTTGTGAGGAGAATTTAGGATCCGGTACTTTTACTGATAATACTGCAGTTAAACCTTCACGCGCATCATCACCCGATGTTGTCGCTTTTTGCTTTTTAGCCAAACCTTGGGTTTCAATAAATTGATTTAGCGTTCGTGTTAAGCCTGAACGAAATCCGGCCAAGTGACTACCGCCATCACGCTGCGGGATATTGTTCGTATAACAGAAAATATTCTCTTGGTAAGAATCATTCCACTGCAATGCTACTTCAACATTCACGTCATTTTTATTGACATTAATGTAAATAATTTTCTCATGGATCGGTGATTTGTTCTTATTGAGGTGACTGACAAAGGCTTGAATACCGCCCTCGTATTCAAATATCTCTTCCTTCGCTGTTCTTTCATCCGATAGACGAATACGAACACCCGAGTTCAAGAAGGAAAGTTCACGCAACCTTTTTGCCAGTAAGTCAAAATGAAACTCAATCTTACTGAACGTATCAAGGCTCGGTTTAAAACGAATACTAGTGCCTGTTTTATCGCTTGAACCAACTACTTTTAGCGCCTCAACAGGCTCGCCTTTAAGGTATTTCTGATAGTGCTCACTACCATCTCGACGAATAGTTAGCTCCAACTCATCAGATAAGGCATTAACAACAGAAACACCAACACCGTGCAAACCACCCGACACTTTATAGGCATTATCATTAAACTTACCACCCGCATGCAGTACCGTCATAATAACTTCTGCGGCTGATCGACCTTCATCAGGATGAATATCAACAGGAATTCCACGACCATCATCTGTAATAGTAACAGAGTTATCCTCATGGATAATAACTCCAACCTCACTACAAAATCCAGCTAACGCCTCATCGATTGAATTATCCACAGCCTCAAACACCATGTGATGCAAACCGGAACCATCATCCGTATCACCAATATACATCCCCGGCCTTTTACGCACAGCATCCAAACCTTTTAGGACTTGAATATTTGAAGAGTCATATGTCTGATCTTTATTTTCTTCGCTCACTTAGTGTTCCTCTATTTCAATTCGACCATGTTTCACGTGAAACACTTTTGATTCATCTGTCTCAATATATTCTAAAAATAACTGCTTATTGGTTGTTGTAATAAAAACCTGCACCGCCAATTCATTCAAAAAAAGCATCACTTTTTTAAAGCTTAACTCATCAAGTTCAGCAGCCAAATCATCTATTAATACACAGGATGACTTTTCAACCATGGCGCTCATTAGTTTTATTTGCGCCAAATACATCGCAATAACCATCAACTTCATTTGCCCTCTGGATAAAAAATCTTGCGCCAACTTACCGTTAACCCGTACTTTAATATCCGATTTATGAGAACCAACCGTGGAATAACCATAATAGGTATCTCTCGATTCAGCCTTATCTAACGCTGCTTCAAGTGATAAATCTTTATCCCACCCTTTTATGAAATCAACTCTAAGCTCAATATCCCCAATTAACTCTCTGGCGATAACGCGCAATTCCCGCTCAAACCTAGACACATATTCTTGTCGCTCAATACTAACCATTGTACCGTATTCAGCAAATTTATTATTCCATACTGGCAAAGTATCAAGCTGCTTTGTTTTTAGAAGCTTGTTTCTTTGTTTGAGTAGTTGGTTGTGTTTTTTGGAGATATTAAGAAAATCATGTTTCACGTGAAACACTCCCCAATCGATGAACGATCGGCGAACACTAGAACCATTTTCTAATAAGGATTGAGATTCAGGCCTAATTAAATGTGTCTGTAAATAGCGTGATAGTTCAGAGGATTTTTTTTCTGTTTGGCCGTTAATTCGTATTAACGTGTCCCCATGTTTTTTCTTAATCGCAATTTTATTGGGCAAGCTACTGCCTTGCAATTCAGCAAAAACAGTCAAGTCACTTTTATCAAAAGAAACAACCTTTTTTATATTATGCGTACGAAAAGAGCGCGCCCGACTTAAAAGGTAAAGCGACTCTAATACGCTTGTCTTACCACTTCCATTTGGCCCAACAATAATATTAAGTTTTTCACTGGGGGTTATCCCGATTAGCTCAATATTTCTAACGTTATTTATTTGTATTTTAGATAAATACATTTACCCAATAACTATATCCGCATCGGCATAATAACAAAACGACTACTTAAATCATTAGCGTTTTCTAGTAAGCAGCTGCTGTTTGTATCAGTAAAAGAAACACGAACAACATCTGACTCAATGACGTTTAATGCATCCATCAAGTAGTTTGAGTTGAACCCCATACTCATTTTATCCCCTTCATAATCAACGATAACCTCTTCTTCAGCCTCATCCTGTTCAGGGTTGTTAGCATTAATTGTCATTAAGCGATCAGAAAGGTCTAAACGTATTCCTTTGTATTTTTCATTCGATAGAATGGAAACTCTTGATAAGGCCGATTTAAACAACTGCTTATCCACAAGAAAGCTGTGCTCGCTTTCATCAGGTACAACATTTTTGAAGTCTGGAAATTTTCCATCAATTAACTTCGCGTTTAATTGAACATCACCCAGTGAGAAGTTGATATTGTTTTTAGCAATTTTAATATCCACACTGCCATCAAACTTTTCAACCAATCGTAGTAGTTCTTGTGCTGCTTTGCGCGGAATAATAACTTGAGAGATGGAACCTGAGCTTCCCTCCATCGTATTGGATGATAAAGCAAGACGATGGCCATCAGAGGCAACCGTTTGTAGTTCGCCATCAACAACATCCATCATCAAACCGTTAAGGTAGTAACGAACATCTTGCTGCGCCATGCAAAAAATAGTTTTACTAAAGGCTTTTACCAAGAGATCGCGATTTAGCTGAAGGCTGTCAATGTAATTAAGCTCATCAAAGACCGGATACTCATCTGCTGATAAGGTTCTTAGGGTAAAACGGCTTTTACCTGATTTGATAACGACAATATTTTCTTTGAAATTTAAATTAATGATTGAATCATCAGGTAGTGAACGACAAATATCGAGTAATTTCCTACCAGGAATAGTTACTCTAAAGTCTTCATCACAATCAAGCCCAGTTTGTGCTGTTACTTGAACTTCTAAATCAGTTCCCGTTAACTTTAATACGCCATCACTCAGTGAGAGTAAAACATTCGATAAAATGGGTAGGGTTTGTCTACGTTCAACGACACCAAAAACTTTTTGTAACGGTTCTAATAAAGAACTCTTTATAATATTTAAATTCATATCTTAATACTTATTATAGTTATAAGGTTTCTAAAAACGGTTAATAAGTCATTATTACTATTTAAAATCAATAACTTACACCAAAATAAACTTATTTATAAATCATCTTAATCATTGTGGATAAGATGTTTGTAAAACACATAACAGACTTACCCACAACTTACTCATGTTAATGAGACAGTGTTCTCAACAGGTTTTTATAGTCTTCATCAATTTTTTGATCTGATTCACACAACTCTTTCACTTTTCGCGTAGCGTGTAAAACAGTGGTATGGTCCCTGCCACCAAACTGGCTACCAATTTCCGGTAAACTGTAACTCGTTAACTCTTTGGCTAAGGCCATAGCTACTTGCCTTGGCCGTGCAATGGAGCGAGTACGCTTAGATGATAACAGGTCAGCCATTCTAATTTTATAATATTCAGCGACCGTTTTTTGAATGTTATCAATGCCTATTCGCTTATTTTGTAATGCAATTAAATCGCGTAGTGCTTCTTTAGCAAAATCTAAGGTAATTGGCTGTCCCGTGAAATTAGCATTCGCTATCACTCGACGTAATGCGCCCTCTAGTTCACGAACATTTGATTTAATTCTATTACCCATAAAAAAAGCAACTTCATCCGCTAAATCAATACCACTTAGCGCTGCTTTACTTTTTAAAATAGCGACCCGTGTTTCAAGGTCAGGTGGTTCAATAGCAATGGGTAAGCCCCAACCAAATCGTGACTTTAGTCTCTCTTCTAATCCGTTAATCTCTTTAGGGTAACAATCACAGGTTAAAACAATCTGTTTGTTGTTTTCAATTAATGTATTGAATGTATGAAAAAACTCTTCTTGAGACCTTTCCTTTTTAGCAAAAAACTGAATATCGTCAATTAACAAAAGATCGAGAGAACGGTAGTAGTTTTTAAACTCATTAATCGTGTTTTTTTGTAACGATTTAACCATATCAGAAACAAAACGCTCAGACGAAAGAAAGCTAACCTTCGCATGTTTATTTTGCTTAAGGATATTATTGCCAATTGAATGCATGAGGTGAGTTTTACCCAAACCAACCCCCCCATATATAAATAATGGGTTATAAGCACTACCTGGGTTTTCAGAAACCTGAATTGAAGCGGCTTTAGCTAGTTCATTCGATTTACCCACAACAAAAGAATCAAAGACAAATGTTGTATTCAAATTGTGTGAAATGGTGGGTTCAGCGTTACGGGTTGTTTTTAACGAACTCGGTGCAATTTTTTTAATACTGGGTAATACCGTCGTCTTAGAACTGCCTATTTTTAATAAAACGGGTGTCGGCTTACCTTCTAAATCAGCAACAATTGTTTTTATTTTAGATAAGTAATTATCTGACACCCAATCTAAAACAAATTTATTCGGAGCAAACAAGCAAAGCTCGTCATTTGCTGCACTGGCTTGTAATGGTCTAATCCAAGTATTTATTTGTTGCGGAGGAAACTCCCCTTCTAGTTGCTGAAGACATTTTTCCCAGAGTAACGACACAGTGATCCTTATTAAAAAATTGAGTTATCCAGTGAATGTTACAGTAATTAGTAACCGACCCACAGAAGTAAATGATAAAACCCCTTCAAACAAAAGAATAACTTGTGGATAAGTAATTCGGTTAAAAACTAACAGTTTATCCACAGGATAAAAAACAGTTTATAAATAAGTTATTTTTCATGTAAGCTTATGTTTTAAAAGTAAAAAAAACGGTTATTAACAGATTTATTTTTGCTAATAATAACAATAAGTCTTTTTAAAGAAATAAATTAATATTTTATTACTTATGAATAATTTTTAAATTCAAATTAACCTAGTTTAAAAACTGTTCAAATTACTCATAAGCATTGACTTTTAAGGAAAAAAAAAGTAATCTGCGCAGTCTTTTTATCGAAAGAAAAACCGTTCAACGACTCTTTCTTCCCATAAAATTATTTTTAATAGGTATTAATAGGACACTTCAGCATGAAAAGAACATTTCAACCAAGCAACTTAAAAAGAGCTAGAACTCACGGTTTTAGAGCAAGAATGGCAACTAAATCTGGCCGTAAAATCATTAATGCAAGACGTGCAAAAGGAAGAGTTCGTTTATCAGCTTAATAGCTAAAACAAATAAACCGTACGCATTTACAAAATCGGATCGTCTAAATACAGCCGTTGAGTACTCAAATGTATTCAAAGGCGCAAAGAAAAGTAGTGATTCCATTTTTACGGTTTTAGCTAAAAGAAATAACCAAAGCTCTGCCCGACTTGGCTTGGCAATTGCCAAAAAAAGTGTAAAAAAAGCAAATCAACGTAATTGTATAAAACGAATTGTTAGAGAGACTTTTAGACAACAGAAAGAAAGCCTCTCTAACTATGATTTTGTCGTATTATGTCGACACAACGCTGCACAAGCCAACAAAGAAGAACTTGCTCAAGCAATAAAAAGGCATTGGAAAAAGTTGATTATTAATGAATAAACTATTCATTTATTTAATTAAGTTTTATAAAAAATTTATTAGCCCTTTAATGGCTAGTCGATGCCGTTTTTACCCTACTTGCTCAGAGTATGCCCTACAAGCATTTGAGGAATATAACTTTTTCAAAGCATTATATTTAACACTTTACCGTCTCTTACGTTGCCAGCCACTTTGTAAAGCTGGTGTAGATCCTTTACCTATATCAGAAAAAAACAATGGATAATCAAAGACCTTTACTTCTTGTTGCACTTGCTTTCGTTTCAATTCTTATTTGGCAAGCATGGCAAACCGATTATGTATTACCGAAAAAAACGATAGCGGCGGTTAATCAAGCAGGTGGTTATGCTCAAACCGATGATAGTCCTGGCGGCAGCTTACAAATAACAGGGGATGGCCAGTCATCACTCAGTGCTTCGAAAGGGGTGGTTATTTCTGTTAGTACTGATGTTTATGATCTTAAAATCAACACATTAGGTGGTGGAGTAAATCAATTAAAACTTACTCAATACCCAGAAGAAAAGGGAGTAGATACACCCGTTTTATTGCTTAATGATAAGGGTTCTAAAATATTTGTTGTAGAGTCAGGGTTAATTGCTTCTGAAGGTAAGGGTCCAGACCATCATGCGGTATGGAATGCAGAAAAAACACAGTATGTATTAACGGATGATAGCTTAAGGGTGCCTTTAACGTGGACGAACGCAGAAGGTATTACGGTTAGAAAAACGTATGTTTTTAGTAAAGGAAGCTACCGTATTGATGTTGAAACACAGATTATAAATAATACTGCTGCTGACTGGTCTGTTAGAGAGTACTTACAGATAAAGCGTAATAACTATGCCGAAGAAAAAGCAAATTCATTCATTTACACCTATACCGGTGGAATTTTATACACAGATGAAGATAAGTATCAAAAAATTGATTTTGATGATATGCAGGATCAAAACTTAAGCCAGAAAGCGATTGGTGGCTGGGCTGCAATGATCCAGCACTACTTTGGTGTTGCCTGGGTTCCGACCAAAGAAAATCAATATAACTACTACACAAAGTCACTAGATGGTGGTTTGTATGTTATTGGCGCTTACTCTTCGAAGAAAACGATCAGTGCTGGGGATAGTAAAACGATTAGTGCGGTACTTTTTGCTGGGCCTAAACTGCAAGATCAACTAAAAGTGATAGCACCGGGTCTTGAACTAATGGTTGATTACGGCAAATTAACTATTATTGCTGAACCTATTTTTTGGTTACTGAGCTTCTTTTACGACCTTGTGGGTAACTGGGGTGTTGCGATTATTATGGTGACCTTTTCAATTAAGGCACTGTTCTATAAATTGTCAGAAAAGAGTTATAAGTCAATGGCCAATATGAAGCTTGTTCAGCCTCGTATTGTTGCTTTAAAGGAACGTTATGGCGATGATAAGCAAAAGCTAAATCAAGCGATGATGGAGTTGTATAAAACGGAAAAAATTAACCCATTAGGCGGTTGTTTTCCTATGTTGATTCAAATTCCAGTCTTTATTTCCTTGTACTGGACATTGCTAGAAAGTGTGGAGTTAAGACAAGCGCCATTTATGTTATGGATGGATAACTTATCTGCTGCTGATCCATACTTTATTTTGCCAGTGGTCTACGGGATTACGATGTTTTTCCAACAACGTTTGAACCCTGCACCAGTTGATCCGATGCAGAAGAAAATGATGCAACTGTTACCTATTATGTTTACAGGGTTCTTTGCATTCTTCCCATCAGGTCTAGTGCTGTACTGGATTGTGAATAATATTTTAACCATTGCTCAACAAACATTCATCATGAAAAAAATTGAGTCTGGGGATTATAAAAATAAATAAATATGCTTAAAAATACAGACACCATAGCGGCTATTGCAACTGCAAGTGGCCGCGGTGGTATCGGCATTATTCGTATTAGTGGCTCCGCAACTAAAGCGATAATTGAGCAGGTCTTGGGTGGGGGAATTCCGCCTCGACAGGCTTGTTTAAAAAACTTTAAGCAGCACGATGGTAGTTATGTTGACAGTGGTTTAGCGCTATTTTTCCAAGGCCCTGCTTCGTATACAGGGGAAGACACGCTAGAGTTACAAGGTCATGGCGGCCCTGTTGTACTCGATATGTTATTAAAACGTGTGTTGGAGTTAGGAGCGCGTTTAGCTGAACCAGGTGAGTTTACCCAACGAGCCTTTCTCAATAACAAACTCGACCTAGCACAAGCAGAAGCTGTGGCAGATATCATCGATGCTGGAACCAGTGCCGCTGCAATCTCAGCTCAGCGTTCCTTGCAAGGTGCTTTTTCTTCACATATCAACGATTTACAGAAGCAGTTAACTCATTTACGCTTATATGTGGAATCGGCAATTGATTTTAGTGATGAGGAGATTGATTTTTTAGCCGGTGATGAATTAAAAGTTATTATCGATACGTTAAAACAAGCCTTTGAGCAACTTGCCAATACCGCAAAGCAAGGCAGTTTATTACGCGATGGGATGACCGTTGTTTTAGCTGGAAAACCGAATGCCGGAAAATCTAGTTTATTGAATGCCTTAGCGCAGCGTGATACAGCGATAGTGACAGAAATTGCTGGTACTACACGGGATGTGTTACGAGAACAGATCCAACTAGATGGTATGCCGGTACATATTATTGATACAGCCGGGTTGCGCGAAACGGATGACATTATTGAGCAGGAAGGGGTAAGGCGCGCAAAAAATGCGATTGCTAGCGCGGATCAGGTGCTCTTGGTGGTTGATGATAGAGAGTCTGCCGGGCAGGATTATTTAAGTCTATTAGAGGATATTCCCAGCAATATTCCGGTGACGGTTATTTATAATAAAATTGACCTGACTGGGGTTCAACCGAGTGTGCATATTGCTGGTGAACGTACGACTATTAAGCTGTCGGCGAAGCAAAATAAAGGGCTTGATTTGCTAACAGAACATTTAAAAAAGCGAGTGGGTTATAACCCCGATGAAAAGAATATATTCCTCGCACGTCGTCGTCATTTAGATGCTTTAGCGCGCTCAAATCAGTTTTTAAACGATGGCATAGAGCAATTAATGCACTATCAAGCGGGGGAACTTTTTGCTGAAGACCTACGTTTAGCACAGCAAGCTCTCTCTGAAATAACCGGAAAAATGACTCCGGATGATCTGTTAGGCGAAATATTTTCATCGTTTTGTATCGGTAAATAAAGCGAGTTGATTATGTTCCTGCGGTTTTTTACGAAGGTGCTAAATTTTTAGCTTAGCGGCTGCCTTGATAAACTTCTCTCCTGCAACTCTGCCATAACGGCTTGCCAAATAAAGCCTGTTGAGTATGTTTAGTTGATGCACTTTTTCGGGATAGTATGAGTGGATACGTGCAAAATAATTACTACTGGTTTCATGTGGCAACCGTGTACTCGATTTTTTCGCTAATTTTTTACATAGTTTTAAGTATGCTTGTTGTACAGGGTCTGTTTTAGGCCGCTGTAGAATAAAGAAGACAGTGATGCTTAGGCCAATCATTAGTGCACTGATGATTGATAACCAAGTGATCATATCTTGCCAATCAAGGATGCCAAATCCGGCAAGGAATTCATGTTGTTTTTCTGGGCCATAGGCGAGCACTGCATTTTGCCAATAAAAATCGATACTGTGTAGAACCCAGTTGAGTTGCTGTGCCCATTGACGAATTCCATCAGGTGGGTTTAGGATAAAATTAATTTCACCATTTAAGCGCTGCAAGCTAGCATCAACACTGTGTTCGATACGGTTGGGTGCAATTGCAGCGGTGGGGTCTATCCTCACCCAACCCTCCTCGGCTAACCAAACTTCTACCCAAACATGTGCATCAGCTTGGCGAATGGTGTAGAAACCGCCAAGTTGATTATATACTCCACCTTGGTAACCACCGATTAAACGGGCAGGGATACCAGCAGCGCGCATTAGGGTGGCAAAGCTGGTGGCAAAGTGCCCGCAAAATCCACGCTTAGTTTCAAATAAAAATTCTGCGGTGGGGTCTGAACCCAAGGATGGTGGGGTTAAGGTGTAATAAAATTCACGGTTGAAGTACTGCAGTGCTTGGCGAATGATATTCCTTGGTTCAGCAGAGATGGAACGCCATTTTTCTGCGAGTTCTAGCACTTTTGGGTTGGTGTTTTCAGGAATTTTTAAGCCGCGTTCCCTATCCTCCTTATTAAGCTGCATTAAACGTCTGGAGATAGATGAACGTAATTCGAAGGATAAATTACGGCTGAGCTTTGTATTCAGCAGTAATTGTCGGTCAGCACTCAGACTTACCTTATCGGGTGCGCTCGTTGGGCTATCGAGAGCGTATAGCCAGAACTGCTTATGTGGTTCCATCATCAGGGTGTACTGGTAATCACTGGTTTTTTCTGGCCAATTAACCGCACGTTGAAAGGACTTTTTACGAGGTGGGTTGAGTACCCAGCGTTGACCGTCTGTTTCCCAAAATACGGGGCCTCGCCAATATAGTTCTTTTTGTGAGGGGGCTTGGTTGATGAAGCGTACACGAAAAGCCGTTTCAGCGGAAAGGGCTAAATTGGATACTGATCCAGGGTTTATTTGATCGCTTAAACCGCTTACCGCTGATTGCTCATCCGGCATACTCCATAGTGGGCCTATCATCCTAGGAAATAATAAGAAAAAAACCAGCATTAATGGAATAGCTTGTAGCAATATAGAACCACAAATACGCAGTAAAGCTGGGTTTTTTAGGGAGTTTGATTGGCTATTATTGATGATTAAGGCAAATAATAAGGCGAAAAAAACCAGCATGGCATATATCGCTAACTCAATGCGTTGATCAAATAAGAATGGAGTAATTAAGACAAAAAACCCCATATAAATGACCGCTTGAGCATCGCGTTCGCTACGGCTTTCTAGCAGTTTCAAGCCCATTAATATAATTAATAAACTGCTGCTAGCGTCACGACCAAAAGCCATACCAAATGTCTTCATGACAATAAAGCCAAGTAATATCGCTAAGGGTAATAATAACCATTTATTCGGTAGTAATTTGGGGTAGTAAAGACATAGCCCACGCCAAACGAGTAGTGCAAAAGCGAGGCTAACAAAAAGAGGATTTAGTTGTCCGATGTGCGGAATAATTAATAAGCCAGCGATCGCGAGCAGCAATTTTATGAGGCTGGGTTGAAGTTGGGTGGTGTTAGTGTTCATAGAGGGCCAACTGTTTTAGGCAATCGGCTTGGTGTTTATGGCCATTATTTGGTGCTAACTCAACACTCGGTAAACGCAAACCGTATGACAGCCCTTTTTCTTCACAACTTAAAATCCAGAAGCACAACTGAGAAAGTTTGTTTTCAGTGCTTAAGTTATGGCAAGACTGCCAGTCTAAATAAATATCTTTGGATTGTTCGGCACTAAATACATTACTGTAAATACCTTTTTCTGCGGCCAGTGCTTTCCAGTTGATATGTCGGTAACTTTGACCAGTTTGATAAGGTTTAAGGCCGACAAAGTCATCGGTACCCGTGGTGGTAGAACTATGGCCATTACCAATATGATCATAGATAGTCGTTTGGAGGGGGTGCCCACTATCAATAGGTTGAGGGTAAATCAAAATAGCCTGCTCGAAGCGTAAGGGTGACCAGGCACGGAAAATACCAAACGGAAAAGAGCAGCTAAAGGTGATAGTTTCTGGTTGGTACCAGCCGCGGGTTTTAACAGGAGCCGTTAAACATAGTATCGTTTGTTCATCGGCTGCTAGGTTGAATGATTGCTGTTGGTTTAAGTGGCTAGCGGAAATTTGCCAGCGCATACGCTGGTTTTTTTCACGGATATTAATATTGATGGAGGCCTTATCACCTGCAAAGCAAGGGGGGGATTTAGCCAGTGAAATATGCAGACCAGACAGGTTTTTATAGCTATAAAAGGTTGATGTTTGTGCAGCAGCAGCTAGTAGGAAAGTGAAGACAAAACCAAGGCTATTATTGTAGTTAATGGAGGCAATCAACATCAACAGAATAATTAGCGCGAGTGATAAACCGGCTTTACTAGGCAGAATAAAAATTCGTCGATGATTGAGAATGACATGCTGGCTGGCGGCTTCACCACGGGTGAATCGTTGGAAAGATAGCCGCTGAGAAAGAGTTAAGGCCACGTGATTAACCGAGCTTTAAAGTTAAAACTGTAACACGTGTGTTGATGATTAAAAATAGCTACGTTGAGTGGTTTATTGTTACTTAACTTGGGTTTCCTTAATAATTTAATTCGAGCGCGTTACATAAATAATCCATAAAGTCAGTGCTGGCCTCATAAGTTTGGCTGATCGTTTGGATAAGGGATTCACTTAATACCTGCTCAGTGGACAACGGGTGAATAGCGATAAAGTCTTTGCGCCTAAGGTCATGAATCATTGGGTGGTTTTTGTCATAACCACGTGGGTAGGTTTTCAAGCGATCACCGGAAAGGCTGAAGTAGCGTTGAAAATCTGTACTGTTAGTGATGTTTTCCCATGATCTTGGGCTGTCACTGATCATCTCGCGAATTTTAGCGAGAGCTGGCCCGCTAGGTCGCCAAATTCCGGCACCGAGAAAGCATTCGTCATTGGCAATATGCAGGTAAAACGCTGGAGCGTGTACATCCTTTGCACTGTTGTGCTTAAATTGAATACCGATATTGATTTTATACGGTGTTTTATCTTTGGAAAACCGAGTGTCGCGGTAAACTCGCATTAATGAACCCCCATTTTTTTTCGCTACTGCATTGAAATAGGGAGAGATTGCTTGAATATTGGCTTGCATCGCCTCAATAAGTACTAAGGCGGGGCCGCGTATGGTTTCTTCGTAACGGTCTTTATGTTGGTTAAACCATGCGCGGTTATTATTTTTGGCGAGTTGTTGTAAAAAATCAAAACTCTGTTGATTAAAAATAGGCTCTGGCATTGTAGTTTTAACCTGCTTAATTATTTGTATGCGGGGACTTCAGTATTTTAAGGATATAATATATATGAGTATTTTGTTGGTGTGGATAAGTTTATGGCGAGTCATACAATAAGCCTGAGTGGGCAAACGGAAACGTTTACCTGTGAAGATGGCGATACGTTGCTAAGAGCTGCGCTAAGAGCGGGCCTAGGGTTTCCCTATGAGTGTAATTCCGGGGGCTGCGGCAGCTGTAAATTTGAGCTAATCGATGGTGAGGTAGATAATATTTGGCCAGAGGCTCCGGGGCTTTCAGAGCGAGATATTAAAAAGTCCCGTCAGCTAAGTTGTCAGTGTATACCGCGTTCGGATTGTGAGTTGAAAGTACGCTTAAATGCTAAATTTTCACCGCTACAGCCACCGGTTAAAACCACGGCGCGTTTATATGAAATTCGGCCAATTACTGAGAACATGAGTGAGTTTTGTTTTCAAACAGAGCAACCAGCACAGTTTTCTGCTGGGCAATTTGCGCTGTTTGATATGCCGGGAGTTAAAGGTCCGCGTGCATATTCGATGAGTAATGTGGCGAATGACGATAAGCGCTGGCACTTCATCATAAAAAAAATGCCGGCTGGCCAAGGTAGTACGCACCTATTTGAACAGTATCAGGTGGGCGATACGCTAACTCTTGATGGGCCCTATGGCTTGTCTTTTTTAAAGTCAGACATTCAGCGAGACATTGTTTGTATTGCGGGTGGTTCGGGTTTATCACCAGAAATGTCTATTTTAAAGGCAGCAGTTGTAGCGCCTAGCTTAGCGCAACAAAATATTTATCTGTTTTATGGTGCGCGTACACCAAATGATATTTGTTCAGCAGATTTGATAGAGAAAGATGCTGAACTCAGCCAGAGAGTTCAACACTATGATGTTGTTTCCGACCTCGAAGCAGCAAAAAAAGCGGGCTGGAATGGTGATGTTGGTTATGTACATGAAATATTGACAGAGAAACTGAGTAAATCACTAAATAACTACGAATATTACATTTGTGGCCCAGCAGCGATGATTGATGCGGTGTTGAAAAAATTGATTGTGGAGCATAAGGTTCCACAAGAACAAATCCATTACGATCGCTTTTATTAAGGATACCTTGATTAAAAGCCCTGAAATATTAACCAAGAGAGTTAAATGAGTGAATTAATAGTTTTATGTAAAACCAATGAAGTGGAAGAAGACACCCCTTTATCGGTATCGCCTGAAAATTTCCCAGTGTTGGCGGTGTATGAGCATGAGGGTGAATACTTTGTTACCGATAATTTATGTACCCACGGTATGGCCGTATTAACCGATGGTTATCAAGATGGTGACGAAATTGAGTGCCCATTTCACGGTGGCGCATTTTCTATTAAAACGGGCGAAGGCACTGCGCCCCCTTGTTTTACACCGATAAAAACTTATCCGGTGACGGTAGTTGATGGCAATGTGTGTATTGCAGCTGCGTAGTAATTACTTGGGTTTTTTAGTTAGGGAATAGCAACTTCTTGAAGTAATAAGCTGGAAGCACTTTGCGCTGATCCAGTCGTATTTTGCTGCAAGCGGTGCTCGCTAACTGCGGTGAAGATTGCTTGTATATCTTCGGGGTATACCGCTTGCCTATTATCAATAAATGCCCACGCTTTTGCGGCTTGAATTAAGCCGATACCTGCTCGTGGCGATAAACCTTGAGCTAATAAAGGTGAATTTCTAGAGCAGTGCAATAGGGCTTGTACATACTCAACCAGTGGTTCAGCAATGTCGACCTTGGATACTTGTTTTTGAAGCTCCAGAAGTTGCTTGGCGGAGATGGCTACTTCGAGGTTAGTAAGTTTTTTGCGGGTATTAGCTCCTTGCAGTAATTGTTTTTCAGACGATACATCGGGGTAGCCGATTGATAAACGCATAAGGAAGCGATCTAATTGTGATTCAGGCAGTGGAAAGGTACCGACTTGAAAGCCAGGGTTTTGCGTGGCGATGACGATAAAAGGTTTGCTCATTGGATAGGTAGTTTTTTCGATACTCACCTGCCCTTCTTCCATTGCTTCGAGTAAGGCGCTTTGTGTTTTTGGTGTAGCTCGGTTGATTTCATCGGCCAAGATGAAGCTAGAAAACACGGGTCCAGGGTGAAACTCAAAACTATTATTATTGCGATCGAAAACGCTAGAGCCGAGGATATCGGCAGGTAATAAGTCGCTGGTAAACTGAATGCGTTGGAAGTCGAGGCCGAAGAGTTTTGCAAAACTATGCGCTAAAGTGGTTTTACCAACCCCGGGTATATCTTCAATCAGTAAGTGGCCATCAGCTAATATGCAGCTTAGGGCGAGTTTTATAAGTTTAGGCTTACCTAAAATAACGCTATTGGCTTGCTGTAAAAAGTGGGTAATGGGCTGTCTCATAAGCAAATAATTTCTCATAAACATGTGGCGGGTATTCTTATTCTAGCAAATAGATTTAAAAGTGGATTTAATGCTGCTAACTAATGGCGCATAAAAAATGATAAAATCAACAACTTATGCAGAATGAATATCCCTATGGAACACCCTAAAAAATTTGATGTAATTGTTGTTGGTGGCGGACACGCAGGTACTGAGGCAGCATTAGCAGCTGCCCGTACTGGCGCAAACACCTTGTTATTAACTCAGAATATTGAAACGCTGGGACAAATGAGCTGTAACCCAGCTATTGGCGGTATTGGTAAGGGGCATTTGGTTAAGGAAGTCGATGCGATGGGTGGCTTAATGGGAAAAGCAGCCGATCTATCAGGTATTCAATTTCGGACACTCAATTCAAGTAAAGGCCCTGCGGTTCGAGCAACTCGTGCTCAAGCTGATCGTTTGTTGTATAAAAATGCAGTACGAGAGGTCTTAGAAAACCAGCCCAACCTCAGCTTATTTCAACAAACTGTATCGGACTTGGTTGTTGAGCAAGACCGAGTGACAGGGGTGGTTACTCAAATGGGGCTTAAGTTTGTTGCACCAAGTGTGGTGTTGACTGTGGGTACGTTTTTAGGCGGTAGGATTCATATCGGTTTAGAAAATTATGAAGGGGGTCGTGCGGGTGATGCACCGTCGAATGCTTTGTCGGAACGCTTACGTGCCCTGCCCTTTAATGTTGATCGCCTAAAAACAGGTACACCACCGCGTATAGATGGACGAACCATCGATTTTAGTGTGATGGAAGAGCAGCCGGGTGATACGCCGCTGCCTGTTTTTTCATTTACCGGTTCAGTTGCCGATCATCCGCGACAAATTAGCTGTTATATCACCCGTACCAGTGAAGAAGGTCACGATATTATTCGTTCTGGTTTAGATCGTTCACCCATGTATACGGGAGTGATTGAAGGAGTTGGGCCACGTTATTGCCCGTCGATTGAAGATAAGGTGATGCGTTTTGCTGATAAGAATTCACACCAGATTTTTGTTGAGCCTGAAGGTTTAACGACCACCGAGGTGTACCCAAATGGTATCTCAACCAGTTTGCCGTTTGATATTCAGTACGCGTTTATTAAAAGCATTAAAGGTTTTGAGAATGCGCACATCGTGCGGCCGGGTTACGCCATTGAGTATGACTTTTTCGACCCTCGTGGGTTGAAATCATCATTGGAAACGAAGCATATGCCAGGCTTATTTTTTGCTGGGCAAATTAATGGCACGACAGGTTATGAAGAAGCGGCAGCACAGGGTTTGCTTGCTGGGTTAAATGCCGCACGCCAAGTTAAGGGTTTAAATTCATGGTGTCCTCGACGTGATGAGGCTTATATTGGGGTAATGATTGATGACTTGGTGACTAATGGAACCTTAGAGCCATACCGGATGTTTACCAGCCGAGCGGAGTATCGTTTATTACTGCGTGAAGATAATGCTGATTTACGTTTAACTGAAAAAGCCTATGAAATGGGGCTGGTTAGCGAGCAGCAGTGGCGAGCATTCAGTATTAAAAGAGAAGCTATTACGTTAGAGCAAGCACGTTTGAAGTCATCTTGGGTGCAACCGAAAACATTGGCGACCCGTCAGGCGGGTGAATTTTTGAAAAAGCCGTTACAGCGAGAAGCGAGTTTACTGGATTTATTACGCCGACCTGAAGTGAGTTATGACAACATTGCTGAGTTAGATGGTCTGCAGAGCAGCGTGCAAGATCCTTTAGTGCGGCAGCAGGTTGAAATTCAAGCAAAATATGCGGGCTATATCGAGCGCCAACAAGCAGAAATTGCCCGAGCACAACGTTATGAAACGTTTACATTACCTGCACCGTTTGATTATCAAACGGTTCCTGGTTTGTCCTCCGAGGTGGTTGAGAAATTAAATCGGCATGAACCTGAAACATTAGGTCAGGCTGGACGTATTCAAGGGGTTACACCAGCGGCGATATCGCTGTTGTTGGTGCATTTGAAAAAGCATGCGCCCTCCTCCGAGAAGTTATGAAGTGAGTTAAATGATGAATAAGCAGAATGATATTGAATTTGACCGCGCAGCACTAGAGGGTGGTTTACAGCAAATGGGTATAGAGCTGCCCAGTGAGAGCGTTGATAAGTTAATCGCTTTTTTACACATGCTAGTGAAATGGAATCGTGTATATAATTTATCCGCAATTAAAGACCCCGCGGATATGATTAGTTTACATTTGCTTGATAGTTTGTCGGTATTGCCGCATTTACATGGTGAGAGTTGTATTGATGTAGGAACGGGCGCCGGCTTGCCAGGTATACCATTGGCGATAGCTCGACCGGATATGCGCTTTGAGCTACTGGATAGTAACTCTAAAAAGACGCGGTTTGTACAGCAGGCTTGTATTGAACTGGGTTTAAAAAATGTGAGTTGCATACATGATCGTATTGAGCGCTATCAGCCACAGCAAAAATTTGATACGGTAACCGCGCGAGCATTTACCTCATTACCAGAGTTGTTAACGCTAACGCGCCACCTACTAAATAGCGGTGGTCAATTGTTGGCAATGAAGTCAAAAGAAATAGATGTCTTGGTGAGGGATGATTTTCAGTTTCATAGTGTAGAGCCTTTGCTTGTACCTGAGCTTGAAGCGACACGAAATCTGGTTATTTATACCGCTAAATAGTAAGAGCAGGTTTATCATAAAGGACAAATTATCGTGGCTAGAATTATAGCGGTTGCTAATCAAAAAGGTGGGGTAGGAAAAACCACGACCAGTATTAACTTGGCGGCATCGATGGCAGAGTTAGATCGACGCGTCCTATTAATTGATATGGACCCACAAGGCAATGCGACCATGGGTTGTGGTGTCGATAAATCGAACTTAGAGCTGTCTTGTTATGATGTATTACTGGATGATTGTAATCCATTCAGTGCGGTGGTTCGCCCAGATAAGCTTAAGAACGACGTACTACCTAGTAATATGGACTTGGCTGGTGCCGAGGTTCATTTGTTGGATGTAGATCACCGAGAAACCCGTTTAAAAAAGGCCGTTGCCCAATTAATGCCTGATTACGATTATGTGTTTATTGATTGTCCACCATCGATGAATATGCTTACCATTAACGCCTTGGTTGCGTCGGATAGTGTATTGGTTCCTATGCAGTGTGAATACTTTTCATTAGAAGGTTTGTCGTCATTGATGGATACCTTAAAACAAGTTCGTGGTTCGGTTAATAAACAATTGAGCTTAGAAGGTTTGTTGAGAACCATGTTTGATGGTAGAAGCCGGTTAACACGCGATGTTAGTGATCAATTGACAACGCACTTCTCAGACCGTTTATTTGAAACGGTGATACCAAGAAATATACGCTTAGCGGAAGCACCAAGTTTTGGCTTGCCCGCAATAATTTATGATAAAAACTCACGTGGAGCAGTGGCCTATATGGAACTGGCACGTGAAATAGATGAAAAATATAACCAGGAATAACATGGCTATTAAAAAAAGAGGCTTGGGTAGAGGCCTGGATGCACTACTGAGTCACTCATCAGCTGTTGAAACTAAAAGTGAAACCAATACCCTGCCAATCGAGTTACTACAACGGGGTAAATATCAGCCAAGAACTGAGTTTGATCAGGTGCAATTGCAAGAGCTTGCGGACTCTATTAGTGCGCAAGGTATTATTCAGCCCATTGTGGTGCGTCCAGTTGCGGGCAATAATTATGAAATATTAGCGGGTGAACGACGCTGGCGTGCAGCACAAATAGCCGGTTTACAAGAAGTCTCTGTAGTGATTAATGATGTCGATGATCGCTCCGCTATTGCTATTTCATTAATTGAAAATATACAGCGTGAAGACCTCAATACATTGGATGAGTCGGAGGCATTGCAACGCTTGATTGATGAGTTTGAGCTAACCCATCAACAAGCTGGTGATGCAGTTGGGCGTTCGCGTGTTGCAGTCAGTAACTTATTACGTTTACTGGAGCTTGAAGCGGGCGTTAAAGACTTGTTGCGCGCGGGTCGTATAGAAATGGGGCATGGTCGGGCGTTATTAGCCCTACCCTCTAAGGATCAATTGGCGGCGGCTAATAAAGTTGCAAGTAAAGACTACTCAGTGCGTGCAACAGAGGCTTTGGTTAAGCAAATATTAAAGGGCCCGGCTAAGGCAAATAAAAGAAAAAGCCAAAATGCAGACATTGAAAGTTTACAGCAGAATTTATCTGAAAAATTAGGCGCTAAAGTAGATATGACGCATCACAATGATGGAAGTGGGAAAATTGTTGTGCACTATAATTCGCTCGATGAACTAGATGGTGTACTGAGTCATTTCAAATAGGGTTGACCAAGGTTGGTGCAATTGTTAAAATAGTGGAATTGCTCGCTTTTGAAAGAATATTATGAGAGCTGAATTAAAAATTATTGCTTACCAGTCGATTGTCATATTAGTGACAACACTGGCTGCTAAAGTCTTTTATTCTGCCTCATTAGATTTGACAGCTCTTCTATATGGCGGTCTTATTTCGGTTTTAACCTCCGCGATAATGGCTTATAGGATTGAGCAGGCAGCTTGTAAGGCAGCAGCAGGTAGTGAAAAAGGCAGTTTATATGTTTATTTGGGTGCAATAGAGCGGATATTTATCGCGATTGTGCTTTTTGGTATGGGATTTGTTGGCTTAGATTTTAGCCCGGTACCCATGGTAGTAGGATTAATGGCCGGTCAATTAGGTTTTATGATTGGCGCGTTTAAAGTTAAAGACTAAATAGAGAGAAACTATGTCGGGCGAGAACCTAACATCATCAGAGTATATTAAGCATCATTTAACCAATTTGACCTATGGGCAGCACCCAGATGGAAGTTGGGGTATTGCGCATGGATCAGACGCCGCTAAGGAAATGGGTTTTTGGGCGTTAAATATAGATACCATTGGCGTGTCTGTATTTTTAGGTGCGTTATTTATTTATTTCTTCAAGAAAGCAGCGCAGACAGCAACCGCAGGCGTGCCTGGTGGTTTGCAGAATTTTGTAGAAATGGTTGTTGAATTTGTGGATGACAGCGTTAAAGATAGTTTTAATGGAAGAAACCCGTTAATCGCACCGTTATCATTAACAATATTCGTCTGGATCATATTAATGAATACGATGGATTTGATTCCTGTTGATTACCTTCCGCATTTAGGTCAAATGATCGGCATTCCTTACTTGAAAGTTGTGCCAACAACCGATCCAAACATGACCTTTGCGCTGGCATTTGGTGTGTTCTTTTTAATCTTGTTTTATAGTATTAAAGTCAAAGGCCCAGGTGGATTCTTTGCGGAGCTGGCATTTCACCCGTTCCCTAAGGTCTTGATGCCGTTTAACTTATTTTTAGAATTGGTTAGTTTGATTTCAAAACCAATTTCATTAGCTTTACGTCTATTCGGTAATATGTATGCAGGCGAGATGATCTTTATCTTAATTGCGATGTTGCCATTAGGTGCACAGTGGGCGCTATCAGTGCCTTGGGCAATCTTTCATATTTTGATTGTTATACTGCAAGCCTTTATATTTATGACGTTGACAATCGTGTACCTCAGTATGGCGCACGAAGAAAGCCATTAAGATTTTTTTAAATTAATATTAGTAAACTCAACAGGAGATAGAAATGGAAGATTTAGGTTTAATTTATTTAGCAGGCGCTTTATTAATGGGTATGGGCGCGATTGGTGCGGCTATTGGTATTGGCATGCTAGGCGGACGTTTTATGGAAGGTGCTGCACGTCAGCCTGAATTGATTCCATTACTACGTACACAGTTCTTTATCATCATGGGCTTGATCGATGCGGTTCCTATGATTGCGGTAGGTATTGCTATGTACATCTTATTTGCGGTCGTTGGTTAATTAAACGAAGATTAACCCTAACTTAAGGTTTAATAATGAATATTAATGCAACCCTGATAGGCCAAACAATAGCATTCTTTATGTTTGTTTGGTTCTGCATGAAGTATGTGTGGCCGCCTTTAACGGCAGCTATGGAAGAGCGTAAAGCTAAAATTGCTGAAGGT
>Ga0209826_1000804_pt1 | contig 22453 bp, 22 predicted proteins | sample GOMGulsemesocosm_5_FD_184637 | JGI IMG/M metagenome (GOLD analysis project Ga0209826, IMG submission 184637) | Methane-oxidizing microbial communities from mesocosms in the Gulf of Mexico - GOM15C Gulf of Mexico (SPAdes) (version 2) | ecosystem: Environmental > Aquatic > Marine > Cold seeps... | reverse complement strand
AACTTAAGAATATCAGCACTGCCCCATTGTGCTTGTTCAACAATCGTATCTTGCCCATCCCCTAAATTAAATAGATAATTATCATTGTGATAACTGCCGACAATATAATCGTTGCCTTTGCCTCCATGATGCGTGTTGTTGGCTCCATAATTGGCAGTCAGAGTGTCATTACCTTCCCCTCCATTTAAAAAGCCATTATTTCCAGACTGGATAGTTAATCTGTCATTACCTGAACCACCATCAAGCTGAACAGCTTCTCCTCCAGTCATTTCATTATCTAATGCATTACCCAACAATATTTCTGCCTGATTAGTACTTACTAAAGAAACTTCTCCATCCCCCAAAAACCTAATATTATTCTTATCTAATAATACCTGCGTTTCGGGGTTAATAGTTACTGACCTTAATACTTGGCCTAAAAACGTCCAGCCAGCCCAGCCACTTTCTTGTAATTGTTTACCTACCGTCTGGTTAAGCTCTAATAAATCGTTTATGCCGTTATAATTATCTGCTTCTATGCGCTGTTGAATTAAACCTTCCATTACTGAAAAGTCTAACGAAAATGCATTGTTTACAAAGTTAATATCCAGACTTTTTATCAAAGGTTTTAGTCGAGTTTGTAGCAATAGCCCCTGATACACTGATTGTTTTAATGCTTCATAGGCTTGCTCAACAAAAGACATTTGCTGTTCGCTCAGCACTAGATTTTTTTCATCGATATAAACCTCAGCAGGTAATTGCTTTCCTGCATTAGAGATATGGGCTGTTTGGCTGGTATTACCCGTAACTATTCCAATTATGGCTGTATCAATTTCTCCATTGCTGTTGCTATCTTGCTGTTGCACGTTAAAATCAAAAAAAGTCTGATTATTAAAGACCTCTAATACCTGTATTTTTGCCAGTACAGCAACATTACGACGATCTGAAAACTGAGCAACTTTCAATCCATCTGCTTTGTAAAATGGGTCTAAACCTATTTCACTGGCCGAGACAGCGGTCTCTAATGGTCTGCTTATTCTAAATTGTAATGAACTTGAAGTGCCAGGGACTTCCGCATTGCCTATCCGATCTGTGAATTGACTAAATTGACTGCTATCCGCCCAGGCTTGCAGTAAGCCATCTAGCTGTAAAAGCTGTAACTCTTTGGTGCTAGCCTCACTATATACTTTTAATACATCAGCCAATTCAGGGCTAAGCGCAGCTGCTTCTTTTAAATCACGCACATCGCCTGAACCTACCATATTCGGCAGATATTTAACTGTTTCTGGAATAGCGATACTGTCCGTATATTCCCTATGAAAATTGTTCACAGCAAGATTAAGGCTGGCTGCGGCTCCTGCAGTATTAGTTTGCCCATCGGTATAAGTAAATATCCCTGCGGCTATGGCCTGATTATTATGACCTAGGTTTTGGCTCACATTTTCACTGGCTGTGGTGATGCTTTTTATTTTAAGTTGTTTTAGAGATAACAGTTCATTACTTTGACTGATTCCGTCCTGATTTAAATCTTGCCATACGCGTAGATTGGAAAACTCTATATCAAGAGAATCAATTTGACCATCGTCATTTGTGTCCAGCTCTGCCAACGCATCAAAGCCATTAATGGCAAGTTCGCCATTGTTTTTTAGGATATTATCACCAAACAGCTCTCGACCATTATCAATCATGTCATTACCATTACGATCTAATACCAATAAACCATCATCTGGGGCTATCCAGCCTGTAGCTGTTTTTTGTTCGTTGGCGTTATGATCAAATAATACAGTGCCATCTGCAGGCGTGGTTTCTATGCCATCACCATCTAGATCAAGGACTAGGGGATCGCGGCGGAATACGAAGTTTAGAGCGGCTTGGAACTGGGAGTTGGTTTGTGGATTGATGTCAAATAACTCTTCTCCTACTATTTCGATATGTTGATCAAATAAATCTATTAGGGAATCTATATTATTTGAGAGGAAATCGAATAGAGATTCTGGGACATAAGCATTGTCGCCTGCCGCCAGCTCGAGTTGACGGTTGTGGATTTTGCTTAGTTCGTTTAAGACTTCGTCAAAATGATCGTCATAACGATCTACAGCATTTAAAAAAGCATCAAGCACATTTTTTTCATAAGCTATAAGTGCAAGTTCAGTTATTGTCAAAAACTGATCAACTTGATTACTTAGATATAGAATCTCTACATTAACTGATTCGACAGCATTAGTAAGCTGATCAAATGCAAAAATAAAGGGATTTTCTGGTGTAATGGAATTACTACCAGGCTGCAGCTCTATCACTCTATCCCCTAGCTTTCCAAGTTCAGAAGTAATTTCACTTATATGGTCTGATACTAAAGAGCTATCACTCAAAGAATCTTTTGATATAAGTCCAAACGCAGAAAGGCTGATTGATGCAATCATTCCTGCCGCAATGACTGCGGGTGAAATTGCAACAAAACCAGCAACAGTTGCCGCTGCAGCAACACCTGCAACTGTTCCTGTTACTGCTGAGCTTAGAGACACAATATCTGCATCAGAAACCTGCTCCCCTTTACGTAATTTTCCATTCATAGCTGTTATTTCTACTAATGCCTGAACCGCACTAATACTTGGCCCCACAACAGGAAAGCTTTTTTTGCTAACGGCCAATAAAGTTTCCGCAAGTGCAGTTGCATCAATTATCGCTTTAGCACGTTCTTGTGACGAAGTACTGACCAATCCATTCATAATACTCTTTACACTTACCGGAACTCCAGCTTTTGAAAAAGAGTCTACAATAAGCTCTATTGCTTCAACGCTATGTTTCATAATTAATTTAATCCTTTTTATTTTATTTTTTGTTATTTACGATAATTGACCCACACACGGACTGGCATATAAATACTAATAAACAGTAATATTGGTATCGCCCAAAATGAAAAGCGTCGAAAAGAGTGTTGTCTTCGATAAGCGAATGAATAATCCAATATTAACTCGTTGTTATAACTCAATTGCCATAAAAAATTTGGGTAGAAAAAGTTTGATAGGGGATCATGTTGAGACCAGATAGTGACATGCTTACCCAGTGCTTTATCAAAATGAGGCTTTCTGTTTTTCATAACCCTTCCCCGAGAAAAAATTCGTTGCCCCATATCTGTTTGTAATATAAACAAGCTATCTCCCCTACCTTTAGGCGTATGAATATTAATAAGAAGTCCTTCTGTTTGTTCTAGCTCCCTTAATGCCTGAATGGGGGTAAAAAGCGAACTGGTTAAAGAAATACTAATAAAAACACACATTAAACAAGCAGATAAAATAGTAATTAATGCACCTGGCGATTGCTGCCCTAAGTTTTTTAAAGCACCAATAAAATCACGCCACCAATACTTTAACCAGCCTATAAAGTTGTTTTTAAATGAAATAGCCTTAGGTGTTTCTAGTTTTTTTGAGGCATGTTTTATTTTTTGTTTTTTTTTCATAGTGAAAGTAAGTATCTTGTCCATAAACACCCTAAATCAGCTATTCGCTGTTCTTCATCCAGAGTTTTAATAATACCCTCATAGATCATAACGGGGCTAGTGGTTACCGAGGCTGTATCCTTCATTCCCTTAAGCAATAAATTATAAAACTCATCCGTCATTTTGGATATGTAGAAGCCATAATTATTTTTTCCTTTGATTAATGAGTTCTGGGGTGCGGTAAAACAGCCAAATAAAGCCAAAAAAGCCAAAAAAGCCAATCACTCGGTAGATATCCCATCTCAGTCGCTGTGGATAGTTTTTTTCGCTGCTTAACGCTCTAGAATAATAAGCTGAATAGTCGGTCTTTAAATGGGGACCAAATTTCATTTGAATAACACATTTTGTCCAATAAAAGACATCAAACTGAGGCCGTGTCCACACAGTTATAGATTGCCCTTGATAGGTTTTTAAAACATCCCTTTTCCTTGTATAGCTACATAATCGCAATTTATGCACCTTATTTTGTGACTTAATAACAACATAGTATCTAGTATTTTTGATTCCTGTTTGAACAACTTTTATTAGCGGCCCATCAAACCTTTCCAGTTGATCTAAGGGAGCAACTTTTTCAAACACAGAGCTTGTGAAATAAACAGAGGCAATCATAAGGCTAAACATTAGAAACATAATATGAAAAAGAGAAATAATCACATGTTTGGAAATGAAATTAACCCAGGCTAACTGAAAATCTTTTTTGTAATAACTAAAAAAACTAAGCTCAGATGCTTCCCCAGAATTCAGGTCAAAAGAACCTGATTCAATTGATTTTTTTGAGGGCTCAATAGGAGAGTCATCTTTTTTTAAAATTTTGTGTAAAACTTTTTCTTTTTCATCTTAATTTTTATTACTTTCTAGTCATGAGGACATTGCTCTTTAAATTATTATCTTTTTAAATTTCTTTCTAGCCCTAGTAAAAACCAACGGGGGCAAACCTCGATTGAAATATTATTTTGCCCTTTTCTTTCTAAATACGAGACACCTTTATCTAACGTCATTACTATACCTTTTATTAAAAATGCTTTATTTCACGCATTACGTATGCCAAATAACTTAATTTGATTAATGATTTCTCTACTTTGTGCGTTGAAATGTTAACAAGCAATATTCAGACCAAAATAACATCCCGTAAGCCAAAATACTGCCTTAAAAAGTGTCAAGGGGGTCAAGTCTTTGATTTATAAGTGTCAAGGGGGTCAAGTCTTTGATTAAGTGTCAAGGGGGTCAAGTCTTTGATTTATGATTCTTAACAATACCACTGACTGTAGAATAGTGAAGTTTAAAATAATCTCCCACTTCCTTTAAGCTATACCCACCACTTGCATAAGCCAAAATAATCGCTTCGTTTCGTACTTTATATTCCCTTTCATAATAAGACAACTCCTTCGGTACTGCTCGGCGCTGTGAACTAGGTACCTCACTCAATTCCTTGTCACCTTCTATCAGTCTCTGCATTGATTCAACAAACTGCTCATCCCCCAAAAATATCTGGTTCTTCAACTGTTCCCATGGCGATGGCTGTCCTTTTCCTTCACTGACAAACTGCTTATATGCATCAATTGCTTTTGACTTCTTTCGCCCAAATCCTGCTAACAACCAGTCGCTATGCAACCAATCTGGCTTGACTTGCTGCCCTATCGTTTCCCGATAACTACTCCAAGCCCACTCTATTGCAGAATGTACCATCCTTGCTCTCACTGGGTTAAGTACAATGTACCTGCTCAGTTCCAATAAATAACTCTCTTTATCTATTAGGATGGCTTTATATCTCCCCTGAAAAACATGTCCAACGCGCCGATGCGAGCGGTTAAATGTTTGTGTGTACCTCCCGTTGAGCTGCCGCATTCCTTTGGAAAGGTTTGCCTCTGGTGTTTCAACTAATAAATGATAATGATTATCCATTAGACAATACGCATAACATATCCAATGGTATTGTTCGCAAACATCGGACAAGATAGTTAAAAAGCTTTCTCTATCTATATCTTGCTCATATATTGCCTCCCTACGATTTCCACGAGAAGTTACATGGTAGAGTGCACCCGCAAATTCGAGCCTAAGTGGTCTTGCCATTTTCAGTCTTTATCATAAAATTTAAAAATAATTTTAGCAGAGATGTAATCACAAATCAAAGACCTGACCCCAAATACTATAACATCAGACACCAACTCAGGAAATGTAGTTTCAGTCCCTCGGTTTGCAAAAACTAATTCACCAGAATGTTTATTTTTAAATAGGGTGGCGGAAAAACCTGAATATAAATTAGGTTGGTGAGATATAACTTCCCAATGTTCAGTAAATTTATCTGTTTGTTTTTTAGAGAAACCGAGGGTTATTAAATTGTTTTTGATTTCATCTTCATCTGTAATATTACTAAATTTTGCATACGCGGCCTCTGCCAATTGAGCCTGATCAAATAAAGTCTTAATTAACATCATTTTTCTCCATTAAAATATTTGTATTTTTTTGACAAGCCACTAAAAGAAACACTATTAACTAACCAGTTTTCTTTATTACCATCATGATCACATTCTCCAATTTGTAGCCAAACTTTATAGTCACGCCACTGTTTAGCAGGATGAACTATTGGGTTCTTCATTGAAGTATAAAACTCAATTTCCTCTGCCTGTACCTCCCTTGTTAGAGTATCTATAATCCGCTCAGTACGTTTATGGACAATATCCCAAACCTGACTATCTACCACATCCCTTGCAAACCGCTGATTTAACCAATACCCCCAAGTTCCATCACCTCCTTTCATAGAAGTAGTTCTATATTTTTTTCCATTATTATCATAGAAAGCAACAAGCTCTGTACCGTCTGGCAACAAGAAAAATCTTTTTGAACTTTTATATTTTATAAAATATGCTTGTTGTGAAAGATTAGGATCAGGATCCAAAGTCTCCGCCACACCAGGGTTTTCAATATTCCATTCATCTATAGTTTTATAAACCTTAAGTCCACCTTCAGTTGCACATTTATAACCATGCACACCATAAACAGGTATTAAGTCCCAAAAAAGTACATTAAACATTACAAATGCAGAAAGACTACCCCATAAAAATGTATTTTTTTCATTCTGTTCAGCCCACTCCACAGTTGCATCTACAATTGTCTTCGATATCACTAAATACAGCCAAAATAGTAATATAAATAATAATCCAATCATTTTTTACCAATCCTAAAAACCGATGAGATAACCGCATGTAGTATAATTTACAACTTGACCTTTTGGTGTTTCCAGTTTTCTAAAATACCGATACATGTCAATTAATTGAAGAGTAGCTTTGCCTTGCAAAACAATGCCAAAAACATCAGCTAATAGAACGTCACCAAACAAACCTGCAGTTCCTCTATTGGCAAATACATATTCATTCGTATGCTTATTTTTAAATAATGTAGCAGAAAAATCACTTTGAAGTGTATCAGGCTGGTGTGAGATGACCTCCCAATGTCTAGTAAAATATAATGATAATATATCTGCTTGGGAATTTTCTTTTGATAGACTTTCAGTCACGGTAGCTTCAACTTTTTTTTCAATATAACTACCATCAGCATTTACTATGTCATCTATATCAAAGTCAGCATAACTTACTTCTGCCAACAAAGCTTGGTGAAAAAGTATATTTATGTTCATTAGCTTTTATCTCCTATATTTTTTATCTTTGAGCGAAACTCGCTAAATTCCTTATACCTATAATTACCAAAATTTAATTTACACTGACCAATACTCATCCAAATTTTATAATCCTTTAGCTCATCAGCAGGCCTAACAAAAGGATTTATTAGTTTAGTATAAAAGTTAACATATTCAGCCATAACATCAGATGTTTTAACATCTACTATCTGTACTTTCCTTTTGTGCAAGATGTACCAAACCTGATCCACTGTTGTATTCTCTGCAAACCGAGGGGAGAGTTGATAACGTGTAGTAGTATTGATTTTAGTTTGATCGCTATTTTTAATTAGACTCAACTTTTCTGCAATACCTGGGTTTTCTCGCTTCCATTCATCTATTGTTTTATAAGCTGTATAACCACTCTCAGCAGCGCATTTATATCCATATAAACCATAGACTGGAATGACATCCCAAAAGACAAAGCTAAGCATAATAATACGGGCAATGTTCCCCCTTATTTTTGCATTTTTACCCCATCGTCTGGCATCTTCTTCTACAGCAACTACAACTACATTTATAACCGAAAAATACAATAAAAAAAATATTATATAAATTAATCCAATCATACTTACTCCTTTAACGAAATCAATGGGATCAAATCAATGGGGTCAGACTCCAATACCGCTTCCAACTTAAGGGGTCAAAGCCCTTTTATACACAAAAGGAGCTGGGTCTTTGATTTATGACACAAAGAAATAGCTCTCTCATTTTTCTCTTGTTAAATTTCATTTTTAGATCTGTCATATTCATTAACAGGTTAAATAACATACACTCTCAGTCATTTAACTTGTTTTTCTATTCCCCTACCAACTTTTAACTCGTCCATTGAATCGTGCAAATTTCAAGCCATTTTACTTAACAGCATTGCTGTTTAGCCTCAATTTAAAAAATCAACACCAAAAGGTGTCAAGTCTTGCCTTTTGCCTTTCACAAAAATAGGTGCTCACAAAAAAACTCTATACCTTTCCTCTTTTTATCCTTCATTTTCCATCCCCTATAATCATTAATTCGTCAAATAACATGTAGCATCCGTCATTTCACTTCTTTTTTATCGCTCTAACAACACTTAACTTATTTTTCATACTTGCAGGCAATTTTCCAGCCACATTAATTTAAATGATTAAGAAATCAATAGAGCCGGTGGGAAATAGGGCACAGACCACGATTAAGTGTTGATTAAATAAGCTATGTAAACGTGGTCTGTCCCCTGTTTCCCATGCCAAAAACTCAGCTATTAGAACATCACCAAATAAACCTGCTGTTCCTCTATTGGAAAATACATATTCATTCGTGTGTTTATTTTTAAATAAAAACGAAAAGGTATCAGGTATTGTCTTTTGCCTTCCTTTGCTGGGCAATTATTCGACTTACTCTTGAATAATGCAAATGATAGTAATCCCCTATCTCTTTCATACTATAACCTCCACTAGCATAGGCTAATTTTATACCTTCATTTCTTGTTTCTGACTCTTCTCCATACCACGATAGAGGTTTGGCTTTTTCTCTACGTTGCGACTTTGGAATTTCACTTAAATCTTGTTTTAAATCGATTTTTTTGAATATTTCTTTTACGTACGCCTCACTGCCTAAAAACACCTGATTTTGCAATAACTCCCAAGGTGTAGGCTGATTTTTTCCTTCTGATACAAACTGACGATATTTTTTTTGTGCAGCACCTAAATTCTTGCCAAAGGCTGACAGCAGCCATTCTATTGTTAGGTATGAATTAACTGTTTTTATTCCCGCTGTTTGTTGATAACTGCTCCACGGCCAATCCTTTACTTCTCTTACCATCCTAGCTCTAACAGGGTTCAATACGATATAGCGGGCTAATTCAAGTAAGTAAGTTTCTTTTTGAACGAGTATAGCTTTATAACGACCTTGAAACACATGACCTACTCTTCCATGATGCCGATTGGTTATTTGTGTATAAACCCCATTGAGTTGTCGCATACCTCGACTTAAATTTCCATCTGGTGTTTCAATTAATAAGTGATAATGATTATCCATTAAGCAGTAGGCATGAATAAGCCAATTATAGTCTTTCGATACCTGAGACAGTAATGATAAAAAATTTAATCGGTCTTCATTATCGATATAAATATCTTCTTGTCGGTCACCTCTTGACGTAACGTGATACAACGCCCCTGCAAACTCTATTCTTATTGGTCTTGTCATAGGTATATCGTATAGGCTTTAAGGGCAAAAGACAAGACCTGACACCATCTGCCCCCTATCCAAATGGTTATGCGCCGTCATGGTATTGAAAAACCTTATGAAAAGCTTAAAGAATTAACGCGAGGAAACCGTATAACACCAGAAGACCTTAAGGTATTTATCGAAAAACTTGAAATTCCAGAGGAAGCAAAAAAATCGTTACAAGCGCTAACACCTCGCGCTTACACTGGCTATGCTGAAAAGCTTGCTTCTGAAATTGAGTAAGATGGTACTTTAAAATCTTGTATTGACTGTAATCCAACAGATTCAGTCAATACAAAATAGCCTACACATTCATTAAAATTACTTTAGCCTTTCCGAAATACGACTATAAGTCTCTTTAAGCTCATCACCAATAACTTTAGTAGCATGAATTAATTCAGCACTAGTCTCTTTACTATCATCAGCAATAACGCCTAAAGCATCAATAAACTCGCCCCATTTTTCCTCTCCCTTATGCCACTCATCCTTGGCATCCATATTAGCAAGATGAATTTGAACTTCAATCTTGTCACGTTGCTGCTTTAAAGTATCAGTTAATTCATCAAACTCTTTTTGAATATCCATCTGTTAACTCCTATTGATTAATAAAAATTATATTTTTCACCCCTCTGCTAGCTTAGACTACTTTTTAACTGGGTAGTTCACCACTTAAAATGCGTACTTCACGCTAAAGCATGTGTAACTTTTGATGCTGATTGCTCAGGCGGAAAATGAAAAACTGCAATATTCCGTTTAAGAGTCCTTGTCATTAGACAGGCAAGTACAACAACTAAGAATATAGCTGTTATCTGAATATAAAATTTAGGACTTGTAACTCAACTTGCTAAGATATCAAGACCTGAATAAACAGCTGTCTCAATAAGTTCTATTTTCATAACCTCTCTGCCATAGATGAGTTAAAAATAATCATTCTACATTGAATTAGTTCTAACTTTCCAAGCTATCAACACGTTGAAAACCTCGTGGCAATGCAGTTCCTCTTTTTGCTCTATTAGCTGTATAAGCCTCAATATCGTTACCTTTAATCGTGAGATGCCTTTTCCCTGAAAGCACTTTTAATACACCACTCTCAGGAATGACAGCAACAGAAATAACAAAATCAGCTCCCGAATTAAAATCTTTTGGTGGTATTTGAATAAGTTTAACGCCCTTTCCTTTTGATAAAGCAGGTAATTCCAGAATGGGGAAAATCAATAACCTTCCCTGTTCAGTAACGACTGATATTAAATCAGATTCATTAGTTATTAAGGTAGGTAACAATGCTTTAGCACCCTGCGGCAAAGTAATAACAGCTTTACCTGCTTTGTTTTTACTTTGCAGATCTTTTAATTGCACTCTAAAACCATACCCAGCACTGCTCACCATAACGAACCAATCTTCTGCTTGTGCTGAAAACAAATAAGTAAACAAGGAATTAGTCGGTGGCTTTAATCGTCCTGTTAATGGCTCTCCCTGGCTCCGCGCAGAAGGTAAATCATGTGTTGCAACAGTATAAACTCGTCCTACAGAATCTAGAACATATACAGCTTGAGTTGACCGACCTTTAGCTGAATCCAAGTATTTATCGCCTGAGCGATAATTTAAACTATGTACGTCAATATCATGCCCTTTTGCCGCTCTAATCCAGCCTTTTTGGGATAGAACAATTGTTAAAGGCTCATTAGTAATTAATGCTGTCGTATCTAAAACTTGTGATGCTTTTCTTGATACGATTAGAGATCGCCTATCATCCCCATATTTCTCTGCATCTCTCTCTAACTCAGTTTTAATTAAGCGATTTAGCAATTTTTTAGAACCTAAAGTTTTTTCCAGTGCTTGCCTTTCTTTTTCAAGCTCATCTTGTTCTCCCCGAATTTTCATTTCTTCGAGTTTAGCAAGATGTCTTAGTTTTAATTCCAATACAGCTTCAGCTTGTATATCGCTAATACCAAAACGCTCCATCAAGACAGGCTTAGGCTTGTCATACTCCCTAATAATTGCGATCACTTCATCAATATTGAGATAAGCAATTAATAAAGCATCTAAGATATGAATTCTGGCTAAAACTTTGTCCAATCTATATTGCAAGCGTCTACGAACCGTTTCAGTTCTAAATTGCAGCCATTCAACCAAAATATCACGTAGATTTTTAACCACTGGCTTACCATTTAAGCCAATCATATTCATATTAACGCGGTAATTTTTTTCTAAATCCGTTGTCGCAAATAAATGTGACATCACAGATTCAATATCAACTCTCTTTGATTTAGGAACAATAACCAGTCTTGTTGGATTTTCATGGTCCGACTCATCCCTTAAATCTTCTACCATTGGCAGCTTTTTAGCGACCATCTGCGCAGCAATTTGTTCAAGTAATTTTGACCCTGATACCTGGTGTGGCAATGCGGTAATAACAACATGATGATCTTCCATCTCATATTGTGCTCGCATTTTTATAGATCCATGCCCCGTGGTATATATTTTATTAATATCTTCTGCTGAACTAATTATTTCTGCATGTGTAGGATAATCAGGGCCTTTGACATAAGTCATTAAGGCTTCAATCGTTGTATCTGGCTCATCAATAAGCTGAATACATGCACTGACAACTTCACGTAAATTGTGAGGAGGAATATCTGTTGCCATCCCTACAGCAATCCCCATCGTTCCATTCAGTAATACATTCGGTAGTCGTGCAGGCAAAAGCACAGGTTCTTTTAATGTACCATCAAAATTATCGGACCAATCAACAGTCCCTTGCCCCAACTCACTTAATAAAGTTTGCGCGTAAGCTGTTAATCGTGACTCTGTATAACGCATTGCAGCAAATGACTTAGGATCATCAGGCGAACCCCAGTTACCTTGTCCATCTACAAGAGGATAACGATAAGAAAAGTTCTGAGCCATAAGTACCATGGCTTCATAACAAGCTGAATCCCCATGCGGATGATATTTACCCAATACATCCCCGACCGTTCTTGCTGATTTTTTATACTTGGCTAATGCATTTAATCCCAATTCAGACATTGCGTAGACTATGCGTCTTTGCACTGGTTTTAAACCATCACCAATATGTGGCAATGCTCTATCTAAAATAACGTACATTGAATAATCCAAGTACGCTTTTTCAGTAAAATCCTTTAAGGGTAACTGTTCGAAATTTTCCTGTATTCCCATGTATTTACAATATCTATTATGTTTATGAAAACTTTAAAGTGAGTCTTTGTAATCTTGTATTAGTATCTTTTATTCTTCATCAAGTAAAAGCAAATCATCTTCTTCAGACTCTATACCATCAGTCACTAAAAACTGTCTATTTGAAATATATGAATCCCTATAAAATTCATATTTACCAAAAGCCGCCGCCTCATCAGCCATTGCTTCTGCATCCATTAACCCAGCTCTTGTATCAACTGAATGCACAAGATAAGTGCTCGCCGAAATGTAAAAAGTAGTTCCTGGTATATAAAGAGCAAAATATGATGTAGGATCCATAGCAGCATCACCAATCAAGCCAGCCACACCTCTTGGCGAACTAGGCCCTAAAAAAGGTAAAACCATATAAGGTCCTGTTGGAACGCCCCAATAACCTAAAGTCTGTCCAAAGTCTTCATTATGCTTTTCTAAGTCAACCATGGTTGCTACATCAATTAAGCCACCAAGCCCAGCGGTTGTATTGACAAGAAAACGAGAGAAATCTAAGCCTGATTGAGCAAATTTTCCTTGTAATGCATCATTAATAAACACACCAATATCATCAATATTACTAAAAACATTGGTGACAGCCACATCAACAAAATCGGGTACCAACCAGAGATAAAATTGTGCCCCAGGTTTTACAACAACTTCATCAATTGATTCATTCAAGGAATGCATTTTTCTATTCCAATTTTCCCAAGGGTCTCTTTCATCAACAACAGTAATTGTATTAGTTGTTGCACAACCACTTAGCATGGCAAAGATAACCGCCAACGTTATTATTTTAATTTTTTTATTTAACATACACTCTTAAATCTCAAGGCCAAATACTTAATTTTGATAACATTACCATAACAAGGTAATTATTTAATTTCTTAAAATGCAAATATAGAGACAGAAAAAACGCCTGAATCTAATTCTAATGGTAGGATGATATTAAATTTACGCTCACAAACATAGTACAAACTTTATTTTTTTAATAAAAATCATATAAATGGATATAAACCCAACCCCATTAGGTAAACGCTTTAGAGGCTATCTTCCCGTTATTGTTGATATTGAAACAGCTGGTTTTAATGCAAAAAAAAACCCCTTACTTGAAATAGCAGCTGTTATTGTTGAACCTGATGATCAAGGTTTATTACACACAACAGAGTCTCACTCTTGTAATGTAGTGCCATTCGATGGCTCTGAGTTAGATGAATCTGCTTTAAAATTCACGGGTATTGACCCATTCCACCCCTTTCGCATGGCCATTGATGAAAAAGAGGCGTTAAATAAATTATTTAAACCTATCAAGGCTGCCGTCAAACGAAATGACTGCACAAGAGCCATCCTTGTCGGCCATAACCCTGCCTTTGATATTAACTTTCTAAATGCAGCCATTGGAAGAACAAAACACAAGCGCAGTCCTTTTCACCCGTTTAGTAGCTTTGATACTGCAACATTGGGTGGCTTAGTTTATGGTCAAACCGTCTTAGCTAAAATAGCTAAGGCAGCTAATCTGGAATGGGATAGCGAAAAGGCACACTCTGCACTTTACGATGCAGAACAAACTGCAAAAATTTTTTGTATGATTGTTAATCGCTGGAAAGAATTGGAAGAGAAATAGACTCAAGCGTTAAAGATAAATAAGGTTAAAAGAGCACATAAAGTAACTCTTTTAACCAATATCTTTGTTTTTAGGCTGCTTCCAACATAGTTTTTAGTTCACCCTTACTATGAAGATCCATAATAATGTCACAGCCACCAACTAGTTCACCCTTTACATATAGCTGTGGGTAAGTTGGCCAGTTTGAGTACTCTTTAAGTGCTTCTCTCACTTCAAGTTCTTCAAAAATATTAATGTACATAAATTGTACACCACAGTCCTTTATCGCTTGAACAGTCTGAGCTGAAAAGCCACATTGAGGAAAATCAGGCGAGCCTTTCATATACAAAACAATGGCATGACTATTTAGCTGATCTTTAATTCTTTCTACTACATCCATTAACTATTACTCAATAATATTAAAAACCCAGTGATTTTATCAAGTTTTACCTCTGATAAAAACCTTTTAAAAAGATATTTTTAATAAAACGCACTTGCCAGTTTTCCCTTAACGGATATAATGGAATGTTTTTCGTAGAAAAATATTTTAGCTTCGCTATCGAGCTCTTCTATGAATGTAAACGCCAGTATCAAATTAATTTAATGACTAGTCATATTATGCCAACTTATGGTCGATTAGCTGTCACCTTTGAACGAGGTGAAGGCGTCTGGCTGTGGGACCAATCAAATACACGCTATCTTGATGCATTATCAGGCATTGCTGTCTGTAATCTTGGACATGCTCACCCTGCAATCCATCAAGCTATTTGTGCGCAAAGTAAAAAATTATTACATACCTCAAATTTATATGGCATTGCCTCACAAGAAGCTTTGGCCGATAAATTAATTGCTAAAAGTGGTATGGATAATGCCTTTTTCTGTAATTCGGGGGCTGAGGCCAATGAAGCAGCCATAAAAATTGCTCGCTTATACGGCCATCAACAGGGGAAAGATAACCCTTGTATCATCGTTATGGAAAAAAGTTTTCATGGCCGCACTCTAGCTACACTAAGTGCGACAGGAAACCCAAAAGTTCAAGAAGGTTTTTCACCTTTAGTCGAGGGGTTTATCCATGTACCTTATAATGATATTAATGCTATAGAATCAGCTATTGCTAAAAACAACAATATTGTTGCAATATTTGTTGAACCCGTACAAGGTGAAGGGGGCGTCAATATCCCTGCCACTGATTATCTTAATCAAATTCGCAACTTATGTGATCAACACCAGCTATTAATGATGCTGGATGAAATTCAGACAGGGGTTGGCCGTACAGGAAAATTCCTAGCCTATCAGCACAATTCAATCATTCCTGATGTTTGCACTGTTGCTAAAGCTTTAGGTAATGGCGTTCCTATCGGTGCATGTCTGGCTCGAGGTACTGCAGCATCAATATTAACAGCAGGCAAACATGGCTCAACTTTTGGAGGTAATCCATTAGCTTGTAGCGCTGCCCTTGCTGTATTAGAAACGCTTGATAAAGAAAATATTATTGATCAGGTTGAACAAAAAGGCTCTCAAATAAAACAAAGTTTTATTAAAAAACTACAAAACAACCCTTTTGTTTCCAATATAAGAAACAAGGGATTAATGATTGGTATTGACCTTCATTTTCCGTGTGCAGAACTTGTTCAAATAGCACAAGAAAATAATTTACTAATCAACGTGACTGCGGAAAAAACAATTCGTTTATTACCGCCTTTAATTATCAATTCTGAACAAATTGAATTGTTGACAGAGTCTTTGTCACAACTCATTGAAGAATTCACAACACGCTGTAAAAAATAATGCAACCCAGACATTTTATTAGTTTACTCGATTTATCTAGTGATGAATTTCGCACTTTAATTAGTAGAGCAACAGATCTAAAAAACAATAGAGACCCAGACTTTCAACCCCTAAAAGGCAAAGTATTGGCGATGATTTTTGAAAAGTCATCCACTCGCACCCGAATTTCTTTTGAAACGGGTATGACTCACTTTGGCGGTAGTGCTTTATTTTTATCACCAAGGGATACTCAGCTCGGCCGAGGTGAGCCTATAGCAGATAGTTCAAAAGTTATCTCTAGCATGGTTGATGGCATTATGTTGCGCACTTTCTCTCATGAAACCGTGACAACTTTTGCAAAATATTCCAGCGTCCCTGTTATTAATGGTTTAACGGAATTACTACATCCCTGTCAGCTACTTGCAGACATGCAGGCTTATTTTGAGCATCGAGGTGACATTTCGGGAAAAACAGTCACTTGGGTGGGCGATGGTAATAACATGTGTCACTCTTATATTAATGCTGCTTGTGTTCTAGATTTTAAGCTTAATATTGCTTGTCCAGCAGGCTATGAGCCTAATAAAGAGATTATGAATGCTGCAGGCAACCGCGTCACCTTATTTAACAATGTTAAACAAGCCTCTAAACATTCAGATTTAATTGTTACTGATGTATGGGCGAGTATGGGCCAAGAAGAAGAACAGAAAAAACGTGAAATTGCCTTTAAAGCATTTCAAGTCAACACAACATCAATGAGTGCTGCAAATAGTGATGCCTTATTTTTACACTGCCTACCCGCTCACCGTGGTGAAGAAGTCACTGCAGATGTGATTGATGGCTCTCAAAGTGTTGTTTTTGATGCTGCAGAAAACCGTTTACACGCACAAAAGGCGTTATTAGAACTATTACTTGCTCACTAAAGCAAAGGATTTTGGTTTACCCCTTATGGAAAGACTATTCGTGAAAAATATATTAATTAGCTTATTGACTCTCTTATGCATCAGTACTTCAGTTAATGCAAAAACGGTCTATGTGACAGATAGCATGAAATACACTTTAAGAAGCAGTGAAAGTAATCGCAGCAAAATTCTTAAAATGGTGCCTAGTGGCACAGCATTAACCGTTATTAGCGAAAGCTCCACAACGCATTACAGTAAAGTTCGTACCCATAGTGGTGTTGAAGGCTATATTTTAACCAGACACACACTCAATAATCCTATTAGTCGCTGGTACTTAAAGAAAGCCAAGGTAAAGTTAGAAACTTTGCAGCAAGAATTTGAATTAACAAAACAAGAACTTGTTCAATTAAAAGGCAATAATGATGAAACCTTGGGTTCTAATCAATCTCTATCTAAAGAGCGAGATCAACTGAGTAAAGAACTAAATGATCTACGCATTACAGCTGCGAATGCTGTTCAACTCAAACATGATAGAGATCAATCTAGAAAAAAAATCATTTCGTTGAGTAATGAATTAAAAGAAGTCTCGCATGAAAACCAAATGCTGAAAGATAGTGCTAATCAAGACTGGTTTTTATATGGCGGCATATTATCTCTATTTGGCGTCATACTAGGCTTTATTCTGCCAAAATTAAGCTGGCGTCGTAAAACAACTAATTGGGATACCTTTTAAAAAAAGGCAAAAGACACAAGGCTAAAAGAGCATATTTACGCCCCACTTATTCACAAATATATTTAGGAAATAATTTCATGGCAAATTCAGGTGATAAAAGCACCCGTACATTTTCATCTTTAGTTGTTGATGGTATGGAGCGTGCGCCTAGTCGTGCAATGCTGCATGCTGTAGGCTTTAAAAATGAAGATTTTAAGAAACCTCAAATTGGTATTGCATCAACATGGAGCATGGTTACCCCATGTAATATGCATATCAACAACTTGGCTGACGATGCAGCAAAAGGTGTTGATGATGCAGAGGGTAAGGCTGTAATTTTTAATACAATTACCATTTCTGATGGAATCTCAATGGGTACTGAGGGTATGAAGTACTCTTTAGTATCACGTGAAGTTATTGCCGACTCAATTGAAACTGTTGTGGGCTGCCAAGGTTTTGATGGTGTTGTAGCTATCGGTGGTTGTGATAAAAACATGCCAGGTTGTATGATTGCATTATCACGCTTAAATCGCCCTGCTATTTTTGTTTATGGCGGAACAATTTTACCTGGTTGCCATAAAGAGAAAAAACTTGATGTGGTTTCTGTTTTTGAAGCCGTTGGCGCTAGAGCAAATAATAAAATTGATGATGCTGAATTAGAAGCAATAGAACAAAAAGCAATTCCTGGTGCGGGTTCTTGTGGCGGTATGTACACTGCTAACACTATGGCATCAGCCATTGAAGCATTAGGCATGAGCCTACCAAACAGCTCTGCTCAAGCAGCTGTTTCTGAAGACAAGCGTATTGATTGTGAACGTGCAGGTGCAGCAGTTCTTGAGTTATTAAAGAATGATACCAAACCTAGCGATATTATGACAAAAGAGGCATTTGAAAATGCCATCACTATCATAATTGCTTTAGGCGGCTCGACTAATGCCGTGCTACATATGATCGCAATGGCTAATGCAGCTAAAGTAGATATTACGCTTGATGACTTTACTCGCATTGGAGCCAATGTTCCAATGCTAGCAGATTTAAAACCAAGTGGCCGTTATCAAATGGCTGAGCTAATTGAAATTGGTGGCATTCAACCATTAATGAAAATTTTGCTAGATGAAGGACTATTACACGGTAATTGCTTAACAGTCACAGGTAAAACATTAGCAGAGAATTTAGCTGATGTTAAACCTTACCCTGGTGGTCAGGATATGATCAGACCACTAAGCAATCCTATTAAAAAAGACAGTCATTTGGCTATCTTATATGGCAACCTGGCAACAGAAGGTTCAGTTGCAAAAATCACAGGTAAAGAAGGCTTAGTATTCTCTGGCTCCGCTAAAGTATTTGAAGCTGAAGAAGAAGCATTACAAAGTATCCTTAATGGTGACATTGTAAAAGGTGATGTGATTGTTATTCGTTACGAAGGACCTAAAGGTGGCCCAGGTATGAGGGAAATGCTTTCACCGACCTCTGCTGTTATGGGCAAAGGCTTAGGCCAAGATGTTGCTCTCATTACAGATGGCCGTTTTTCTGGTGGTACACATGGCTTTGTTGTTGGACACATTACACCTGAAGCCCATGTTGGTGGTGCTTTAGCCATTGTAGAAAATGGTGATAAAATCACAATTGATGCAGAAACTAAAGAATTAACATTACATTTAGATGATTCAGTTATTGCTCAACGTCTAGAAAATTGGCAACAACCCGCACCAAAATATACCCGAGGTGTATTAGCTAAATATTCCAAATTAGTTAACTCTGCTTCTCAGGGTGCAGTTACAGATAACTAAAAAAGATAACTACTCATCCATTCTGAAAATATCAGATGATAAATGATGTTGCCCCCAAAAGCCCTCTCCCTATGAGGGAGAGGGTTGGGTGAGGGTGATAAAAATAGATATTTTATATTTAAGATTATATAGAGAAGCTTATTTTATCCCCCCCTCATCCCAGTCTTCTCCCCCACGGGAGAAGGGGCTAAGAGTAACAGTCATTTTTATAGGGTAAGTAGTTACCCAAGAAATATGCATTGCCCTTTAAAACTTGATGGGCAATGCTTCCCTAAACTAGATTTAACCTCTAAGCGACTATGCCAATTACACCTACTCACTTTGTAAACTGGTTTAGAGACTCTGCCCCCTATATCCATGCCCACCGCAATAAAACTTTTGTCATTTTTTTTAGTGGCGAAACAATTATGGATAACTGCGATGACCTTATTCATGATTTATCTCTCCTTAAAAGCTTGGGTATCCGTTTAGTTTTAGTTCATGGTATTCGCCCTCAAATCGATCAACGTCTGAAACAGCAGAATATTTGCTCCGATTTTCACAAAAATTTGCGAATCACAGATGATTTAGCTCTTCAATGCGTTAAAGAGGCGGCGGGACTAGTGAGAGTAGAAATTGAAGCCCTACTCTCTATGGGGCTTGCCAATTCCCCCATGGCAGGAGCAAAAATTAAAGTAGCCTCAGGCAACTTTATTACAGCAAAACCTCTTGGTATTATTGATGGCATTGATTACCAACATACAGGTCAAGTTCGCCGTATAGAACATTTAGCCATTCACCAGCAACTGGATCAAGATAACGTAATATTAATATCACCCATTGGTTATTCACCTAGTGGTGAAATATTCAACTTAGCTGCAGAACAAGTAGCCACTGAAGTTGCTATTGCCTTAAAAGCTGAAAAATTAATCTTACTCACTGAAAATAGTTACACAAAAGATCAGCAATTAATTCAGCAAATGACTACCGAGGAAGCAAAATCCTTACTGCAACAAGATATTAGCAGCACATTATTTCATTCATTAAATGCAGCCATACAAAGCTGTCAACACGGTGTAAATCGTGTTCATTTAATTAACCGAAAAATAGACGGTGCTTTATTATTAGAGCTTTTTACCCGCGATGGAACAGGAACACTTATCAGCGCTACACCTTTTGAATCCATTCGTCCTGCAAACTTAAATGATATTGCAGGAATATTAGAACTCATTAAACCACTTGAGCGACAAGGCATACTGGTTAAACGTTCAAGAGAAAAGCTGGAAATGCAGATAAACGACTATATCGTCATTGAACGCGATGGACTTATTATTGGATGTACGGCTTATCATCTGATGCAAGAAACAGGGGCAGCAGAAATAGCCTGTCTTGCAATTCATCCAGAGTATCAAAAATCTGCAAGGGGTAACAACCTTTTAGATCATTTAGTTAAAAAAGCCAAGAAACAACAGCTTAGTATGCTATTTGTATTATCCACCCAAACGATGCATTGGTTTATTGAACGTGGTTTTAAAGAAACGGAAATACAAGCATTACCTGAACAACGCCAAGAGTTTTATAACTACAAAAGAAATGCCAAAGTTCTGTGTAAAAAAATATGACAACCGAAATCCCTATCACTGTTATACAAATTTCTGATTTACATATTCTTGCTGAAAAAGGCAAAACCATCTCAGGGGTAGATACCGACAAAACATTCAAGCAATCACTTGCACATATCCATAACAATTATAAAAAAATTGATCTACTCCTTGCAACGGGAGACCTAGCGGAAGACCCTAAGCAATCAACTTATCAAAGGATTTATCAGGCATTTAAGCAATATAAAACTCGCACACTCTGTTTACCAGGTAATCATGATGATCTAGAGTTAATGCAAAAAAATATTGCAGATGATCAAGTCAATTGTGACAGGCACATTAAATTTAAGTACTGGCAAGTCATTAACCTAAATAGCAAAAAAAAAGGCTCAACCGGCGGCCAGCTAGGTGATTTAGAGCTTACTTTTTTAAATGACACCTTAAAAAAACACCCCAATTTACACACTTTAATTACCGTACATCACCACCCAATCCCTACAGGCAGCCAATGGATGGATACAATGATGATTGAAGACACTTTAGAATTGTTTTCAATCGTTAAGAAACATCCTCAGGTTAAAGCTATCAGTTGCGGCCATATTCACCAAGAGCTGGAAGCTATAAAAGACAATACATTAATATTAGGCGTTCCTTCCTGCTGCTTTCAGTTTAAGCCCTACAGCACAAATTATGCATTAGATGATAATAAACCAGGCTACAGAAGTTTCTCACTCCACCCTGATGGATCAATGGAATCTAAAGTCATTAGACTGTTAGGTTAAAACCAGTCAAACTAGAATTTAATTCTACCTATTAGAATATCTTTAAACATAACCCAGTCACCCAACAAGCTATAAGCTGGGTATGTAAAAGTAGCCGGTTTATTTTTTTCAAAGAAAAAATGTCCAACCCAAGCAAAACCATAGCCAGTTAAAGGCAGAAGATATAGCAAAGACAATTTACCAAAAATAGCGATATAAAAGATCAACAGAATAACAAGAATAGAACCAATAAAATGTAAACGGCGACACACTGTATTCTGGTGTTGGCTTAGGTAAAATGGATAAAACTCAGAGAAATTATTATATTTTTTTATCATCCTGCTTTTCTTGCTACATATTTTATTGTTAACGCTTATTCACAAGCGTAATTACTGTGAATTGCCATACATTATGAGAGCTGGAAATAATCATCCTAGCTTTCAATTAACACAATAGCCTGTACTGCAATCCCTTCTTTACGCCCTTCAAAGCCCAATTTCTCAGTTGTAGTTGCTTTAACATTAATAAAATCAATATCAACTAATAAGTCTTCTGCAATATTGCTACACATAGCCACGATATGTGGCGCCATTTTTGGTGCTTGAGCAATAATGGTAATATCTGCATTAACTAATTTATAGCCTTTTTCTTGCACAATACCATAAACATGACGCAATAAAACGCGGCTATCAGCCCCTTTAAATTCAGGATCAGTATCAGGAAAATGTTTACCAATATCACCTAGAGCTGCGGCACCTAATAATGCATCTGCTAATGCATGTAAAACCACATCACCATCTGAGTG
>Ga0209826_1000802_pt1 | contig 22480 bp, 21 predicted proteins | sample GOMGulsemesocosm_5_FD_184637 | JGI IMG/M metagenome (GOLD analysis project Ga0209826, IMG submission 184637) | Methane-oxidizing microbial communities from mesocosms in the Gulf of Mexico - GOM15C Gulf of Mexico (SPAdes) (version 2) | ecosystem: Environmental > Aquatic > Marine > Cold seeps... | reverse complement strand
TGCCGGTTCAGACCATCCTTATACAGATCATCCGGCTCCCGGTTTGAGGTGGTGATCACCACGACCCCAGCGGCAAACAGCGCCTCGAACAAACGTCCGACGATCATCGCATCTGTGATGTCGCTGATCTGCATTTCGTCAAAGGCCAGCAGCCGGACACTGGCGGCGACATCCGCTGCAACCGGTGCAAGCGCGTCCTCTACGCCGTCCTGGCGTGCGCGGTGCATCGCAGCATGGATTTCCTGCATGAAGGCATGGAAATGCACTCGTCGCGCCGGGATATCACCTAATGAGTCGACAAACAGATCCATCAACATCGACTTGCCACGACCAACGCCGCCCCACAGGTACAGGCCCTTGGGCGGGGGCGGTAGCTTTTTGCGGAACAGGCCTCGTTTGATCGGCGGGGCGCGCAACCCGGCGCTGATCCGGTCAAACTGCGGCAGTACCGCCTCCTGCGCCGGATCTGGGCGCAATTCACCTTTGGCAATCTTATCATTGTACAGTGTGGTCAAATTGGTCATCCGCCAGCCATAGCGCGGCCCGGAAAGCTTGAAAAGCACTGCAGCCCAATCCACCGGCTCTTCACATCAAAAATATTCATAGAGAGGCGCAAAAAACCTGATTTGTGACTGTCGAACCGTTTCTGTAGTGTCGCTAGGCGAAACTCAGGAGACACCTAATGCAACGCCAAGCCTCTTTTTTTACGCCGGTTTTGATTGTCGGTTGTGTGATCATCATGGTCAGCTTTGCGGTACGCGCATCGTTTGGGGTGTTTCAGATCCCGATTGCCGAAGAATTCAACTGGGCGCGCAGTGAGTTTTCGCTGGCCATCGCCATTCAGAACCTCGCATGGGGCATTGGACAGCCGCTGTTTGGCGCGATGGCCGAGAAGATTGGTGACCGCAAGGCGATTGTGCTGGGGGCGCTGGTCTATGCCGCTGGTCTGGTGCTCAGCGCGGGGTCCACCACTCCGTTTGAAATGCAGGCCTATGAATGGCTGGTGGGTTTTGGCATTGCGGGCACTGGTTTTGGTGTGATTTTGGCTGTCGTCGGGCGGGCCAGCTCGGATGAGAACCGCTCGATGTCGCTGGCGGTTGTGACAGCGGCAGGGTCCGCCGGGCAGATCTTTGGTGCGCCAACTGCGGAATGGTTGCTGGGCATTATCAGCTGGCAGCAAGTGTTCTTGGTGTTTGCCGGGGTGGTCATGGCGCTGCTGTTTACCCTACCGCTGATGCGCGCGCCGGTTGTTGCCTCAAAGGCCGAGCTAGAGGAAAGCATGGGCGCGATCCTGATCAAGGCGTTTAAGGATCCGTCGTATACACTGATCTTTCTGGGCTTTTTCAGCTGCGGGTATCAACTGGCGTTTGTCACCGCGCATTTTCCGGCCTTTATCACCGAGATGTGTGGCCCGATCCTGCCCGGAGGCGCATTGCACAGTCTGGGCATCACCTCGACTTCGGCTTTGGGGGCTATGGCCATTTCGCTTATCGGCGCGGCCAATATCGGCGGCACGCTGCTGGCCGGCTGGGCGGGTAAGCGGTATCCCAAGAAATACCTTCTGGCCGGGATCTATACCGGCCGTACCATTGCCTCGGCACTGTTCATCATGTTGCCGATCACCCCGACGACGGTAATCGTGTTTTCAGTGGTAATGGGCTCGATGTGGTTGGCAACTGTGCCGCTGACCTCGGGGTTGGTGGCGCATCTATACGGGCTGCGCTACATGGGCACGCTGTATGGAATTGTGTTTTTCAGCCACCAGTTGGGCAGCTTTCTGGGCGTTTGGCTGGGTGGCCGGATGTATGACATTTACGGTGATTATACTATGGTCTGGTGGATTGGGGTCGGGGTCGGGGCGTTCAGTGCGATCGTGCATTTGCCGATCCGGGAAAATCCCGAGCGGGTGGCTGTGGCGGCGTGACTGGGGCCAGCCCCAGACCCCGGGATATTTTTGGCCAGATGAAGATGCGGAACCAGCGTAGCATGGTTACGTCTGGGCATTCCATTTTTGCAAGATGTGATGGCTGGTCATCAGATCCAGATGTGCGCCGCCGCCGTTTTTGAACAGGGTGATCTGGGATGGGTCATAAGCGGGGAACCTGTCCAGCTGGTAGAAGTCGGCCAGCACGTCGCTGCGCTGGATCACCCCGGCGGCCAATGGGATCATGAATTCGCCGATATGATCCAGGGTGGTGTCAAAACTATCAGTATAAATCTGGGCGCGGGTCAGCGCGGTGTCGTCCGCTTCGCGCATGTCGGGGCGGTAGGCGCCGATCATGTTCAGGTGTTGGCCCGGGCGCAGCCAGTCGCCGCGTATCACCGGTGTCGAGGACAGGGTGGCGGTGACGATAATATCGGCGGCGCGCACTGCGGGTTCCAGATCCGACGCAACCAATGTGCCGGGGTGTGAAGCGACCAGATCCTTTGCCTTGGACTGCGTACGGTTCCAGACCCGGACCTGGGCCTGAGGAAATCCAGCGCTGAAGGCATCGATCAAGGTGCCACCAACCGTGCCTGCCCCGACGATCAGCACCTCAGCCGCATCCGGGTTTGCTAATCGCAGTGCGCCTAACAGGCTGTCTCCGGCGGTTTTCCATTTGGTGACCAGATGGAAATCCACCAATGCATCAAGGGCGCCATCGCTGTCAGAGTAGAGGCAGACAGCGCCGTTGATCATGGGTTTCCCAGCCACCGGGTTTCCGGGGAAAATATTGGCGGTTTTGACTGCCAGCCCCATGCCGTCGATCCAGGCCGAGCGGGTGAGCAGCGTGTCAGGGTTGCGATAGAGAAAGGTATCGCCGATTTTCGCCTTGGGCAGTCTGTGCCCCTTGGTCAGCGCCTCGGTAAATTCGATCCAATCCAGCAGGGCATTGCCCTGGTCAAAACTGATGAACGGAATGTTCATGTGGCTTGTTCCTCGGTCAGTAGCCCCTCGGAGGTCAACCTGTCTGCCCAGCCAATTGGAGTGGTGAAAAGATGGGTCTGCCAGCCGCGTGCGGCGGCGGCGTCAATGTTTTCGGGGCGGTCGTCGGTAAACAAAAGACTGGCAGGTGGGATGCCGCAATCACCCTCGAGCCGGGCGTAGATCTCAGCGTCGGGTTTGATCACCTGCATATAGCCCGAGATATATTGCCGGTCGAATTCGGTGAGGACCGGATAGGCCTTGCAGGCCAGTTCAAAGGTCCCAATGCCGAAGTTGCTGAGCGAAAACACCGGGACACCCTGGGATTTCAATGCCCTGAGCAGGCGGATAGAATGCGGCATCTCGGGCGCGGCCATTTGCAGCCAGTTGTCGTGCCACATGCAGATTTCATCGCGCCATTCGGGGTGTTGCGCGGCCAAGGTATAAACGGAGTCGCGAAAGGGATGCCCGCGATCCACGTTTAGGTTCATCGCGTGTAGATCAACCTGCGCAAACAGGGCACGGCGGCGGTCTTGGCCAATCTGCGCATCGTAGAACTGTTCGGGGTGCCATTCCAGCAGCACGTTCCCGATGTCAAATACGACGGCCTTGATGGGCATGATCGAGCATCCTTTTGGTTTAAAATGACGGGTTGTCGGGACTGTGTCGAAGGCGGCTTTGATGCGGTGTCTGTAATACCAGTGACGCAATCCCCAGTGCATGGCAATCGTCTGGGATAGCCACCCGGAAAATTCGAATTTTCCGAGCAAAATTCTTTGAAGAATTTTTACAGGCCGGGTGAGGTTGCAAGGACGTTGATCATAAAACGGGCTCTCTGGTTGGTGTCACTGATCTGCCCCAATGCACGCAATCACACGGATTTCGATAATCGCACCTTCGCGTCGCAAACCGGCGACTTCAACGACGGTCCAAGCCGGATAAGGTGTTTCAAAACACTCCAGACGCACCCTGTCAAAAACATCAAAATGCGCACGCATACCAATGTGATAGGTTGTCATTTCAACAATCGATTGAAACGTCAGACCTGCCTCACTCAATATGAGCTCGATTTTGTCAAAGGCATTCCTGAATTGCTCCTCGGGGTCAGTTGGCATTTTGCCATGCAAGTTCCCACCGGTAGAGCCGGTCAAGAAAACGTGGTTACCAGAGACAATGGCCGGAGAAAACTATAGCTGTTCAGTTGCAGGTTGAAGTTGGGCTGGAACGGCTGCGTGCTTAGCCATAAAACTCCTTACCACAATTACCTGCAGAAATAGTGAAGCCCTGGACCCGATACTTCAAGGGTTGAATTTCATTGGCTAGGCCAGCCGTGCCGCCGCCCGTATCTCCCGCTCCAGGGCCTCCAGAAACCGCGAGCGATCTGCCTTGGTGAAGCCCTTGCCGCTGCCACCAGCCCCCAGCGGATTGGCGGCGCGCAGGTCGGCCATCAAGTCGCGCATTGCCAGTTGCTGACCGATATTGGCCACGGTAAAGGCCTCGCCGTTGTGGCGCAGCACGCGGGCGCCGGTCTCTATGCATTTGGCGGCCAGCGGGATATCACCCGTTACCACCACGTCGCCCTTGCCACAGCGGTCGGCGATCCACATGTCAGCGACATCGGCGCCCGCGTCCACGATGATGTTTTCGACATATGGGTTGCGTGAGGGGCGCAGGCCGCCGTTGGAAACCACAAACATCTTTAACTTATGGCGGGTGGTGACCCTTTCGGCCTCGTCTTTGACCGGGCAGGCATCAGCGTCGATATACAGCGCCATCATGCAGTCCCTTTGGTTGGTTTTGGGGGCTTGAATTCGTCTGGAATGGGCATCCGGTTGAACGCATCCAGACCGGCGACTTTATAGGCCTCGGCCAGGGTTGGATAGTTAAAGGTGTTCTGCACAAAATAATCCACCGTCCCTTGCAGGTTCATGACTGCCTGACCAATGTGGATCAGTTCCGTCGCACCTTCGCCGACGATCTGCACACCCAACACCCGGCGGGTTTTCAGGCTGATCAGCATCTTCAGCATGCCGTGCTCCAGCCCCATGATATGCCCGCGTGATGTCTCGCGGAAACGGGCCACGCCAACCTCGTAAGGAATGCCGCGCTTTTGCAGTTCTTCCTCGGACATGCCGCAGGTGGACATTTCCGGCACCGAGTAGATGCCATAGGGATACCAGGGACTTTCCGGCAGGGTGGGGGTGTCCAGCGCGTGACAGGCGGCAACCCGGCCCTGCTGCAACGAAGTCGAGGCCAGCGAGGGATGGCCGATCACATCGCCAGTGGCATAGATATGCGGCACCGCTGTTTGATAGGTCCTACGCTCCACGCTTAACCGACCACGGTGGTCGGTTTCCAGCCCCACGGCAGACAGGTTCAACCCCTGAGTGTTGCCCATGCGACCCGCCGCAAACAGTAGCATTTCGCCACGCACATGGCGGCCATTGTCCAGCGTGACCTCAACATGACTGCCGGCATCCTCGACCTTGGCGATGGCCGAGCCAAGGCGCAGGTCGACACCGTTTTCACGGATCTGATGGGTGAATTCCTGAATCAGGGTGCTGTCGATGAAATCAAGGAACGTATTGCGGGGTTCGATCAGGGTGACACGCACATCCAGAGTCGAGAACATGGTGGCATATTCCACCCCAATTACACCCGCGCCAACGACGATCAGAGACCGGGGAATTTCGGCCATTTCAAGGAACTCATCACCGTCGACAATGGTCTTGCCGTTGAACGGTACATCGTCGGGGCGATAGGTGCGGGTGCCGGTGGCAATCAGGAAATTCTTGCCGGTAATGCGGCTGGTGTCCCCGGCCTCGGTGGCCACTTCCACCTCGTTTGGGCCGGTGAACTTTGCCAGACCCGGTAGCCATTCAACATGGTTGCGGTTGAACTGGTGCTCCAGCACATCCACCTCGTGGTCCAGCGTCATATGCAGACGCGCCTTTAGATCCTCGGCGGCGATTTGATCCTTCACCCGGTACGAGCGGCCATAGAAACTGCGCTCGCGCCAGCCGCTGAGGTTCAGCACGGTTTCGCGCAGGGTTTTGGAGGGCACGGTGCCAGTATGTACCGAAACACCGCCCAGCCGGTCCTGGCGGTCGATCACCAGCACCCGGCGTTTCAGTTTGCCGGCCTGAATGGCGGCGGTCCGGCCCGAGGGGCCAGAGCCAATGATGACAAGATCATAGTCGTATTGTGTCATGGATCAGTCCCGGTACAGCGCATCCGCGTGAAAGGCGATGTGCTCTTCGATAAAGGTGGAGACAAAGAAATAGCTGTGATCATAGCCGGGCTGTAGCCGCAGGGTGGCCTCTTGGCGCCGCGCCGCCACCGCTTGCGCCAGAGCCTCGGGCTGGAGCAGGTCGATGAACTGATCCGCAGTGCCGGTGTCGATCAGCACGGGTCCGTCAAAACCGGTTTCCCGCATCAATAGGGTGGCGTCATGGCGCGCCCATGTGGCCTCATCCTCGCCTAGATATGCGCTTAGTTGCTTGCGACCCCAGTCGCTGGCGCTGGGGTTGCAGATCGGTGCAAAGGCCGAGACTGAGCGGAACCGCCCCGGTAGCCCCATCGCCAGGGTAAGCGCGCCGTGGCCGCCCATCGAGTGGCCGGTGATGGCCTGACGGTTCAGATCCACGGCGAAATTTTCGCCCAGTAATGCGGGCAGCTCATCCGCCACATAGTCCCACATGTTGAAATGTGGGGCCCAGGGGGCCTGTGTGGCATTGACATAGAACCCGGCACCCTGACCCAGATCAAAACCCTCGTCATCCGCCACATCCGCGCCGCGTGGGCTGGTGTCGGGAAATACCAATGCAATACCCTGCTCGGCGGCCCAGGTCTGGGCGCCTGCCTTGGTCATGGCGTTCTCATGGGTGCAGGTCAGCCCCGACAGATACCACAGCACCGGCACCGGGCCGTCGCGCGCCTCTGTCGGTAGGAACAGGCCAAAATTCATGTCGCAGCTGGTTGTGCTGCTGGCGTGGCGGTACACGCCCTGAGTGCCGCCAAAGGCCTTGTTTTGTGACAGGATTTTCATCAGTGCCTCCAAATATGGGTCATGCTACCGCTATCTGGCGAGGGGTCGGGCGTCCAGTGGATGCGCGGCAACAGCACCATTTTTTGCGGCAAATCTATCGCAGTTCAGGGGATTGCCACCAGTGTAGCAATCCAGGTGATCACCAGTGGCACCGTCAGGATCGAGGCCATGGTTGAAAACAGGATCGCCGCCGAGACCCGATGCGGGGCTATCCCGTAGTGCTGCGCCAACATATAGACATTGCCCGCCACCGGCAGCGCCGCAGCCGCGATCACCACGGTGGCGGAATAGGCGTCCAGCGGCAGCACCAGCAGCACCGCAATTGCCACCAGTGCAGGATGCAGCACCAGCTTGGCAAAGCTGAGCCAAAGCGCGATATGCACCCGTTCGGCGGATTTGGTGGCCAGTGAGGCGCCAATGGCAAACAGTGCTCCGGGGGTGGCGGCGCCGCCCAAAATGGTCAGGAACTCGTTGACGGGTGCCGGGATTGGCAGGGACAGTGCCGACCAGGCTATCCCGGCGCAGATTGAGACGATCATCGGGTTTTTGATCAGCCCGGTGGCGACCAGTTTTAGCGTTGGCCATCCCAAGCCCGACCCTCGGCCGGCGTTTATCAGGATGACAATCAGCGACGAGAACACCACCAGATCAACGCTGAGCACCAGCATCATGGGGCCAATGGCGGCTTCGCCAAACAGGATCACCATCATCGGCAGGCCCAGAAAGCCGACATTGCCTATGGCTGCGCATTGCGCCTCTACCGCTGCGGTCTGCAGGTCCAGCCCCCGGAAGGCAGCGATCAGCGTTGCAAGCAGATAGACCGCGAGAGTGCCAGCCAGGTAGCCAAGGATCAACCGCAAGTCAAAAACCTCGGCAAAAGACAGGTTGGCAGCAAAGCGAAAGATCATCGCTGACAGCGCAAAGAAGAACACAAATTTGGTCAAATAGGCGGTGGCCTCGGCGCTGAAGAACCGCGTGCGCCCGGCCCAATAGCCAAGACCGATAATGGCAAAAAAGGGTAATGTTCTAAAGAAGATGTCAATCATGTGCCAAGTGGTATCCCGGCGCAGTACAAAGGCAAAGCGCAATTTCACCAGATCCTACAGCCAGATCCGCACCAATGGCTCCCGCCCGTCGTCGGCCCCCTTGCGGAGACGCTCCTCCCGTTGGGCCCGGCACCGCGCTTTCGCGCGCTGCGGCTAGGTTTCCATGGTTTCGTATCACCAGTTTCCGGAGCTGTTATTCATCCTATTTGAAAAAACTCCGGGGTCCGAGGCAGGCTCGGCTTGCACCGCGCTTGCGCGGTGCCGGGCCCAAGGCCGCCAAGGGTTATCTGCGTGAGCAGATGGCACGCAGCGGGCGCGGGAGGACATGGTCACGGGATCAACCGCTGCCGATCAGGATGCCAGCCCCCAGCACCAATGCACCGCCCAGCACCACCTGCAGCGCCGCGCGCCAAAAGGGGGTTTCCATGAACCGGTTCTGAATCCAGGCAATCGCCCACAGCTCGACAAAAACCACAGCCATCGCCAGCGCGGTGGCAGTCCAGAAATCGGGGATCAGATAGGGCAGCGCATGGCCCAAACCGCCAACGGTGGTCATCACCCCCGAAGAGATGCCGCGTTTCAGCGGAGAGCCGCGACCCGAAAGGGTGCCATCATCCGAGGCCGCCTCGGTAAAGCCCATCGAAATGCCGGCCCCAACCGAGGCGGCAATGCCAACCAGAAAGGTGGTCCAGGTGTCCTGCGTGGCAAAGGCGGTGGCAAAAATTGGCGCCAGCGTCGACACCGAGCCATCCATCAGCCCCGCCAGTCCCGGTTGCACCCAAGTCAGGATAAACTGACGCCGGGCGCTGTCGTCCTCGCGGGCCAAAGTGTCCTGAGTCAGATGTGCGCGCACTAGCCCCTGGGCGGCGATCTGATGCCCGGCCTCTTGGGCGGCCAAGTCGCCCAGAAGTTTGCGGGTGGCAGCATCGCGGCTGCGGGCTGCTGCGGCCAGATAAAAGTTTTCGGCGGCTCGTTCCATTGCCTTGGCTTCGCCGCGCATCCGCTCCAGACTGAGCGTGCTTTGCAGCCAGACGGGACGGCGGGCGTAAAACCCGGCCACATGTTCGCGACGGATCAGTGGAATCGTGGGGCCAAAGCGATTCTGATGTAGCGCGATCAGTTGGGCGCGGTGCTGGTCTTCCTCTGTCGCCATACCGTCGAACACGGTGGCAGTGGCAGGAAACTCACCGCGCAACCGTTCTGCAAAGCCGCGATAAATTCGTGCGTCATCTTCTTCTGATGAAATGGCCAAGGCGATGATCTCTTGTTCGCTCAGGTCGGAAAAATGTTTGCGGTGCGAGAAAAAGTGCATGGTGGAGTCCACTTTTAGAATGATTCCAAAGGTACCATTTCCTTGCGAGGGAACAAGACTACGCAAGAATGGGTGTGGAAGGCGCCGGTGCCGGGTCATGTTGACGGTCAAGACAATCGGCTGCGCGGGCGCAGTGCCCAAGGCGACATTATTGCGTTATTCCCCTGACAAGCTATGGATCAATGGATCTGATTGGGGGCGGCCGTGCCCCGCAACAGATGCTGTTGCTGACTGTAGCACATTCGTATCTGAAGCAGGCAACTGCACATGAGCGGATGATCCACGGTGCAGATCAGTGGTTTGACCCTAATGCGTAATAAACTCGTTAGGTTGAGTCCGATAACTGTCATGACAGCTAAGACAGGTTTGCAGCACGTTGGGCAGGGTGCGGCGCAGCCCACCCAGGGTACTAATGTTCAGCTGTTTCGCGGCATCGTGTGAGGATTTGGCATGGGCTTTGAAGTCCCTCCAATAGGTCCAAATCTCGGGTCGGGCATGGGACCGTGGGTCAAAGTGCGGCTTTTTGAATCGTTTGGCAAAGGTGCGGCTGGTTTGGATCAATGTACGTCGTGCAGACCGGGCCCGGCGCGATTGAAACATTACCCGGCCGGCCATCATGTCGGTCAGCGTGGCCACAGCTGCCTGTGCCATTAACATCTGCGCGACACGTTTTTTTACGTGTTTGTCGGTGATTTGATCCTGCGCTGTACGGCCAGGGGTGGCGAGGGCGAGTGTCAGCGCCAGTATGACAAAGGCGGGAATTTGGAAGAATCGGTGGTTCATGCATGGGTCTCCCGTCTGGACGGCGATTTCAATCGAATCAAACAAGTGAAACAAAAATGGAACATATGTAATCCTGCCTATGATCTTAACCTAATACCGCTCATCACGTTGCCGCTGTTTGCACCATATTTGTCCATAGCCCACTATGTCCTATCGCCGTATTTTGTCGCTATGGGTCCGGCACCCGGGCGCTGAACGCATTAAGCGGGTAAAACGGGGTGGCATGGCTGGGCCGTTGGCCGTGATTGAGGAACTATCCAACAGGCAGGTTATTTCTGCGTTAAATTGTGCTGTCTCGTCCAAAGGATTGTATGTTGGGCGGCCGGACGGTTGGTGTGGAAGATCCTGAACCACAGGCCAGAGGCGGATAGGTTGCAGCGACAGGTCCATAGACCTGGGCTGTTGGTGACAATGCCTGGGCGGGCGGCGTTTGACCGGATTCTGTAGGCGATTTTCCATGCTCAACCCGTTCTTGAAGGGATGAACAGCGGAGTGGGTGGCGGCTGCATAGCGCTCGTCGCGGAGCTGAAGAGGCAAAGGGGCTTGATTTGTTCGTTAATTGCGGCGATTCTTGCCGTATGAGCTTTCAACACTCCCAGTCGTTTTCAAGCCCATCCGCCCCCCTTCAGGTTGCCTTTGATCGGCGCGAACTTTCGGTGGTTCTGTCGCTGTACGGGCGTATGGTGGCGGCGGGTGAATGGCGTGATTACGGCATTTCCTGTCTGCGGGAATTGGCGGTATTTTCGGTGTTCAAACGCACGGCGGATCACCCGCTGTACCGGATCGAGAAACGCCCCAAGCTGCGGCAGCGGCAGGGGATGTATTCGGTGGTCAGCATGGACGGGCAGATCCTGAAGCGGGGGCATGAGCTGAAAACCGTTCTTCGGGTGTTGGACCGTCAGTTGATCCGCGCGGTGAAGTAGCGGCAGTCTCCGGAAAATTCGAATTTTCCGGCACAAAATCTTTGAAGATTTTGGCTACTGTTGCTGTGGTGCGCTTTCTGTCAATCGTTTGTGCGCAGTGACCGGGCCATCGCCTTGGGCCTGAATGCGGTCAATGGCGGGGCGTAGCGGTTCCTGTACAACTGCCATGTGATGGGCATTGGCGTGGATCAGGGTTTCTGCGTCCTGTACCATCGCGACATGGCCTTGCCAGAACAATAGGTCGCCGCGTTGGTAGGGGCTGCCGACAGGCAGGGCGGTGCCCAGGGTCATTTCTTGCGGGCCGGTGTCGCCGGGGCAGGGGATGCCGCAAGCCAGTAACGCCGCCTGCACGAGCCCCGAACAATCTATGCCACCGCGACTATTGCCGCCCCACAGGTATGGCGTGCCAAGGAACATCTCAGCCACCGTGACGAGATCACTCAGATCTGTGCCAAGGGGCAACAGATGGCGGGTTGGAATAAAACCCTGCGGTGTTTCGGTAAACCGGCCCTGTTTGGACCGCAGCTGTACTCGGCTGGAAAAGCTGAGACTGTGCAGCTCGGGCGATTTGAAATCCGGCTGTGTATAGACATGGGTGGCCGCGGCGCTGACCCAATGAGTGGCTGCGGTTTCTGGTCCCAGCGCGGCGCTGGGAAGGTAGCCTGTATAGCCGTCTTTGACCGAAGTCACCTGCGTCCAGCCGTTGCTCTGGCCCTCTATCGTGACCAGATCACCCCAGAGCAGTTGGCGGTCGCGGGCACCATCTGGTTCGCACAGCAGGTCGGCAACGGGCTGGATGATCTGGCGATGGGTCACAGGCCCAGCATTTCGGGCAGGGCGGCGAACAGCGCGCGGGTGCCTTGACCCGCACCGCCTTTGGGTCGGGCAGGGGCGGCAGTGGGGTTCCAGCCGTAGATGTCAAAGTGGACATAGCGGCTGTCTCCGGCAAAGCGGCGCAGGAACAGCGCGGCGGTGATTGAGCCGGCAAAGCCACCCGCCGGGGCATTGTCGAGATCGGCGATCCCAGGTTCGATCTTAGCCTCGTATGGGGCGTGAAACGGCAGTCGCCAAACCGGGTCGGCGCTGGGCCCGGCATTGGATGCAAGGGCTGTTGCCAAGGGTTCATCATCGGTAAAGAACGGTGCCAGGTCAGGTCCCACCGCCACCCGTGCAGCACCTGTCAGCGTTGCCATTGAGATCAGCAGATCCGGGCCCCCTTCATCCGCCAGGGTTAGCGCATCACCCAGCACCAGACGGCCTTCGGCGTCGGTGTTGTTGATTTCGACCGTCAGCCCCTTGCGTGAGGTCAGCACGTCTCCGGGGCGAAAAGCCGATCCAGAAACCGAGTTTTCGACCGCCGGGATCAGGACCCGCAATTGCAACGGCAGCTTGGCGGCCATGATCATATGGGCCAGTCCCAGCACCGCCGCCGCGCCGCCCATGTCCTTTTTCATCAGCCCCATGCTGGCACCGGGTTTCAGGTTCAACCCGCCAGTGTCAAAGCAGACGCCCTTGCCCACCAGCGTCAGTTTGGGGCCAGAGGTACCCCACTGCATGTCGATCAGCCGTGGGCGCCGATCCGAGGCGCGGCCAACGGCGTGGATCATGGGCAGGTTTTGCTTTAGCAGGGCATCGTCGTGAATGACCGAAATACTGGCGTCAAACTGTGTGGCCAAGGTTTCAGCGGCGGCTTGCAATTCGTCCGGGCCCATGTCCGACGCGGGTGTATTGATCAAATCACGAGTCAGGCACTCTGCCATGACCAGCGATTCGATTGCAGCCGCATCAACGCCATCGGGCGCCACCAAGGCCGCTTTGAACGTCCCTTGATCGCGATAACGATCAAAGCGATAGCCGCACAGAAGCCAACCAAAACATTCTGTATCCAACGCCTGTTGGTCCAGGCCTGACGCGATGCCATAGGTGCCATTGGGAAGTTTCTCAGCGGCCCCAGCAAGCACATAGCGGCGTCGTGCCCGTTGGGTTGTGGTGCCATATCCCGCCAACGCCAGAGCAGGTTTGCCATCCGCGCCCGGAATAAGCAAAGCCTGACCGCAGGCACCGGTGAAACCATTTGCCTGCGCCCAATCGGCAACCGGTGCTGGCTGTTGTTGCAGCCAGTCAGCGCAATTGTCCTGATCAATGACATGGAGCGGTATTGCAGCATCCGTAGATTGGGAAAAGACAAGCGGCATCATGATACTCCGGAGGTGGGGACAATATAGTCCTAGAGTATCTGGCACCGCGCTATCTGCAAGCCCAGCCTATCGGAATATGTCAGACCGAAAGGTCTTGCTGCTCCCAGACGGCAGTTAGCGATTTTTCACCCACCCGCAGAAGCCGGAACAGCGTCGCGGCAATTGCTGGCTGGTCTTCGCTGTCGATCGCCTGTGTTACATCGCGTGCAATGCCGGCCATGGTGCTCATGCCGATTTGCTCGGCAATAGCGATCAGGGATCGCGCACTTTTGCGTAGGCTTACCAAATTGCATTGTCGCCACAGACGTTCGCAATGCGAAAGCCGCACCGCCAGTTCTTCGATGGCACGGCAGACCACGTCCTCGGCTCCGGCTTCACCCAGTTGGGCATAAAGCTCGCTCAGTTTTCCCGGATCTAGCCGGACCGTTTCGTTGTGCATCACAGTAAGTATATTGGCCACCACATTTCACCCTAAAATTTACGTGCCCCCACGGCACTGGACCAACATTGGCGCTTACTGGTTTTCAAAAGGTTTCTTCGGGGTGATCATATCTCTCGAATTTGCTATCAATGCAGAGTACTAGCCCAGTGAACTATTAATTCAGGGAACGACAAATGGAATTTGCCAAGCCTCTGCCCAGTTATCTGGTGACCCGTTATCACGGGTGGAAAGCAACGTCTTATCAGGAAAACAAGGGGTGGTACCGCCGTTTAGCAAGTGAAGGGCAGCGTCCGCGCGCCATGGTTATCTCGTGTTGTGATAGCCGTGTGCATGTCACTTCGATCTTTGGAGCCGACCAGGGTGAGTTCTTTATCCATAGAAATATCGCTAATTTGGTGCCACCATTTCAGCCCGACGGCGATCATCATGGCACCAGTGCAACGGTGGAATACGCTGTCACTGTGCTGAAGGTGGCCCATTTGATTGTTCTGGGGCATTCGCAGTGCGGCGGAGTCGAGGGTTGCATTAACATGTGCAACGGCCACGCACCCGAGTTAGAAGCCAAAGACAGCTTTGTTGGCCGATGGATGGATATCCTGAGACCCAAGTTTGAACTGGTGCGTGATATTGAGGACAAAGATCAGCAAGCACGGCAGCTGGAAAAGCAGGCGGTTGTGGCCTCGCTGGAGAACTTGATGAGCTTTCCCTTTGTTGATGCGGCGGTGACGGACGGGGCGTTAAGTCTGCATGGGTTGTGGACCGACATCGGCGAAGGCGGGCTGGAGTGTTACGACCCCAAGCAGAACCTGTTTACCCAAGTGTAACGGCTGCCTGCTGCTCTTGTGCTTTGATCTGTGCGGCGGCACTGGTATAGCCACCCGCCGCACCATCGACAAAATGGACATGATCATCCCGTGTCGCTGAGGGTACGATGCAGGTGACCATGGCCTCGTCCTGTTCGTGCACACCATAGCGGATGTGGCCAGCGGTTTTGGCCTGTTCGAGCAGGTCTATCAGTTGGCTGCGGGTGTTTTGATCACAGTCGAGGGTCATTTTCAGCCCGTCGTCAAATTTGCGAAAATCTGTATTGGCGCTAAGAGTGTTGCGGTAGTGAGCGGGATCAAAGGCGCCAAAGCGCCGCCCGCTCCAGAACATCAACCCGGTCACCGCGGTGCTTACCAGCAGTTGGATTTGGCGCAGCATCAGCGGGATGGTCCCCCGCGAAACATGCGCCTCAAGCGATAGCCCCGGCGGCGGATAGCCGAGAGGCGGCCCCGCAGCTGGCACCGGGTGGCCGCTGCGATCAAGCTGGGCAGCCAGCGCCACCACCTTGCTGACAATGCGGGTAAAGGCGAGGCTTTCACCATTTCTGGTGGGCAGCATCACCAGCGAAAGAATGATGCCATTCTGTGCCTTGATGTTGCTCCAGCGGCAGGACAGCCCGGTCAGGTCCGGCGGGGTGACACGTTCGGCTGGGGGCACAGCAAAACCGCCCTCTTTCATTTGTTGATCAGCCCAGGCTAAACCGCCGCCACTGAACATGGCATAGTCCACGCCGCTGGACACCGCATGGCGTGCCACCCGGACCTCTAGCCCTTCGGCGCGAATCCATTCGACTGGCAATAATGCGGCCCGCAGATCGACGGCAAATTCGGCAGAGACCCAACTGCGCAGGTTTGCCAGCACGTCGCGGCACCGGTCAGCCTGGTCTGGAGGAATTGCAAATGATGCGCCGTCGCCACCAAATACATAAGGAAAGGCGCGGCCCTGCATGGCATTGGTCAGCGCCGAAATCACCGAGGCACCGATCATGTTCACGGTTTTATAGCGCCCTTTGGTAATCAGCCCGGTGGAATCGACAATGTCACAGCAGCCCACCAGCCAATCCTTGGGCAAAGGCGTATAGTTTTCGGGCTGGGTGAGATCAGAAAAGCGTTCTGCGCGGGGCAGATCTTCATAGAAGTTATGTGTTTTCATCGCCGACCCATGCACCTGATGCCAACATCAGGTTAGCTGAATTCGCGGTCCGGTCTATACATCTGCTGCTGGATCACGGCTCTGTGTCCGCAAAAAATGGACATGTTGCCACATATCGGCCCTTGGCAGCGGCCTGTGGTGGTTCTGACCTTTCCGGCGGGGCTGTTTCCCGATATGAGATCGCAGCCGGTCATGGGACTGGCCTTATTTGGAGAGACACTATGGGTTATCGCGTCGCCGTCGTCGGCGCCACGGGCAACGTGGGCCGTGAAATGCTGAACATCCTGGCTGAGCGCCAGTTTCCAGTTGATGAGATTGCCGTGCTGGCAAGCCGAAAATCGCTGGGATCTGAAGTCAGCTTTGGTGATCGAACTTTGAAAACCACGGACCTGGACACGTTTGATTTCACCGGCTGGGACATGGCGCTGTTTGCGATTGGTTCAGACGCCACCAAGATCTATGCGCCCAAGGCTGCGGCTGTGGGCTGTGTGGTGATCGATAACTCGTCGCTGTACCGCTATGATATGGATGTTCCGCTGATCGTGCCCGAGGTGAACCCCGAGGCGATCCATGGCTATGCCAAGAAGAACATCATCGCCAACCCCAATTGCTCGACCGCACAGATGGTCGTGGCGCTGAAGCCGCTGCATGACCGGGCCAAGATCAAACGCGTGGTGGTTTCGACCTATCAGTCGGTGTCGGGATCTGGTGCCAAGGGCATCGACGAGCTGTGGGATCAGACCAAGTCGATCTATAACCCAACCGACAACAAGCCGCCCAAGACGTTTACAAAGCAGATCGCGTTCAACGTGATTCCGCATATTGATGTGTTCCTTGACGATGGCTCGACCAAGGAAGAATGGAAGATGGTCGCCGAGACCAAGAAGATCATCGACAAATCCATCAAAGTCACTGCGACCTGTGTACGCGTGCCGGTGTTTGTTGGTCACTCTGAGGCGATCAATATTGAGTTCGAAGACTTCCTGGACGAAGATGAAGCCCGCGACATCCTGCGTGAGTCGCCCGGTGTGATGGTGATCGACAAACGCGAAGACGGTGGTTATGTGACCCCAGTCGAGTGTGTTGGCGATTTTGCCACCTTTATCAGCCGTATCCGGCAGGATAGCACGATTGATAACGGTTTGAATCTATGGTGTGTTTCCGACAATTTGCGCAAGGGCGCGGCGCTGAATGCGGTGCAGATTGCCGAACTTCTGGGCCGTGAAGTTCTCAAAAAAGGCTAAGAGGAACTATCCTTTTGGTTAGGGGGGGGCTCGAAAGAGGTCCCCCTTTTCTTTTGCACCAATCGACAGATAGGGGCCTTAACAGGTAGATTGAATACATAATAAAAACACAGACAGGCAGACAGGCACAGACAAACAGGAACCCAACCGCGGAGGACACGTTATGTTCGCCAAACATAGCATAGAACAGGAAAGACAAGACGTAAGTTTCAAGCAATCTGCATGGGCCAGCGCCAAGGTTACCGACCGGCTGGACACAGAAATGGCAGTTTCTTTGCGGATGCATTTATACGATGAGTTCTCTAAAGCGCGCAGCTGGTTCGATCTGCGCCGACGGTTGAAAAGCAAGGGCTTCTATCTGAAGCAAGAAAAAAACAGCGTCCACCTAAGAGACGCCTACAGCAATGTAGATATCTGCTCTTGTCGCTTCCTTGGGTTTCCTTCAGCCCAACTTACTACCAGGTTTGCAAAATTGCGGGCAGCATCAGCAACCTGAATACCCTTCTAAGCCGAGCACCTTAAGCAAGCGGTAGACAGAAGGTAAAAGGGACAGACGAATTCTTGAACAGGCCAGGCAAAAAAAGCAGGCAAATAACAAAAAACGAGCAGTCAGGTCATCGTTCGAGCTATCAAGCACAAGGAAGCATTCGGGTTGCTTCCTTGTGCTTTAACTTGTGTCTGGCCGTGAATGTGTTGGGCACAAAGCCCAAGAGCGCATTCCACAAACATCACATTTTTGCGTAAGTATCACCCATGCACGCTGTGTGCACGGTAGCAGGTCTCGCTAAGGCCCATGCGAATCAGTTGAGCCGCCCGGCAATTTCGGTGATCACGTCATAGGCCATCATCACGTCCTGTTCTGTGGTTTCAAACTGCCCGGCCTGAAACCGAATCACCAATGCGCCGTCGACGCGGGTTTGGGTTAGGTAAATGCGCCCATCGTCATTTATCTCATCAAGCAAACGCTGGTTCAACGCATCCAGCTCCGTCGCGCCTTTGGGGGCATAGCGGAAGGTGAACAGAGACCACATTGGTGCGGTGACAATTTCAAACTCTGACGTAGCGGCGATTCTCTGGTGCAGGTCATTGGACCATTTGATGTGGTTGCGCAGGCGTTGGCGTAGCCCCTCTAATCCATAACTGCGGATCAGGAACCAGATTTTCAATGCCCGAAACCGTCGGCCCAGCGGAACGGACCATTCTGAATAGTTGATGATGCCGTCATGGCCGTGGGTCTTTAGGTATTCCGGTTGGATCGCCAGGGTTCGCACCAGATCATCAGGGTTGCGCAGGAAATGCGCCGAGCAGTCGAACTGCACCCCGAGCCATTTGTGTGGGTTGAACACGATAGAGTCGGCACGCTCGATCCCCGGCCAATAGTGGCGGTATTCGGGGCAGATCATCGCCGAGCCGGCCCAGGCCGCATCCACATGGGTATAGAGGCCGTATTTATTTGCAATATCAATACACTGTTCAACCGGGTCCGTCGCGCCAGTGCTGGTGCCACCCACGCAAAGGATGACCCCAGCAGGGCGCAGACCGGCGGCTAGATCTGCCTTGATTGCTGTGTCCAGCGCCAGCGGATCCATGCCGCGCCAATCGCCCTTGATCGGGATGCGAATCAGGTTTTGCTGGCCAATACCTGCCACCCAGATAGCGCGATCGACCGATGTATGCACCTCGGCTGAGCAATAGATGCGAAGTGGGGGTTGGGTGAATAACCCCTGTTGATTTCCCTGCCAGTTCAGCGCCTTCTCTCGCATTGTCAGCACTGCGGCCAGCGTGGCAGATGAGGCAGAGTCCTGTATCACGCCTTCGAATTCCTTGGGCAGACCCAGCGATTGGCGCAGCCAGTCCATCATCCGGGTTTCCATTTCGGTGGCGGCAGGCGAGGTTTGCCACAGCATACATTGCGGCGCGATGGCAGAGGACAGAAATTCGGCCAGAACCGAGGGGGCGGCGGCGTTGGACGCGAAATAGGCAAAGAACCGTGGGTGCTGCCAATGGGTAATGCCGGGCATCACAATCTCCTCAAAATCGCGAAAGATGGCCTCCATGGTTTCCGGGGTCTCTGGTGGCAGCGCGGGCAATGCGTTCAATACCTCACCGGGTTTGGTCTGGGCACGCACTGGACGGCTCCCCACAGTCAGGTGATAGTCCTGCGCCCAATCCGCCACTTTGCGGCCCCAGCCTGCAAATTCATCCCAGTTCATATTCGTACCCCTTGTTCACGCCGCTGCCGGGGGCTGCAGCATCCCAGAGTGTCTGAGATGGCAGCAATGGCGGGCAGGGAAATTACGGCATTGCTTAACATGTGCGCTAAAGTATTGACGGAGAGTCAAGTCCGAAATTGCGGCGGCGGCAATTGCCTTTGGCGTCGTGTAAGGCAATAATTGGTCATGACAAAAACCATGCCAACCACCGACCGTTCTTTACCCATTGCCTTGCTGCGTGCCCGTGAGCGGGTCATGGGACCAATCCGGGCGTTGCTGGTCGGGGTCGATTTGACCGAGCAGCAATGGCGGGTATTGCGGGTGGTGCAGGAAAGTGGCGCCATTGATCCGACGCAAATTTCCGAGAAGGCCTGCCTATTGTTGCCAAGCCTGACCCGGATCTTGCAAAAGCTGGAAGACAAGAAAATGATCAGCCGGGCGCAGGACCAAACAGACCGACGCAAGCAGGTGATAACGATCACAGACGATGGCGCGGCGGTGATTGCTGATAATCTTGAGGCCAGTCTGGCGCTGGTGGCTGCGACCCGTGCCAAGATGGGTGATGACCGCTATGAAGCCTTGCTGGATTTGCTGAATGAGCTGGACGGGATTGATTTGTAAAACAGTGGTCTAAGCGGTGCGGGGTCTTTAGCTGGGACTGCGTAGAAAGATTTGCACATCTGCTACATTGGTGCCGGTGGCTCCGGTGATCAATAGGGCATCAGCGGCGGCCAGGGCGGCGTTGCTGTCGTTATTGGCCAGCAGAGAGTCCGTATCGGCACCGCTGGCGCGGATACGGGCCCAGGTTTCGCGGGTGACGATGCCGCCGGCTGCCTGCGTGGGACCATCGCGGCCATCGGTGCCGCCGGAGAGAAACAGCCAATCACCATCGAGCTGCTCGGCCGCCAGTTTCGCCAGCCTGAGCGCCAGTTCCTGATTGCGACCGCCCAGGCCTGTGCCGTGGATTTGTACCGTGGTTTCGCCGCCAAAAATCAGAGCCACTGGATGGTCGGATGGGGCTGCAAGGGCGGCGTCGAGAATGGTCTGCGCTGCGGCTTCAACGTCTCCGGTCAGTTGATCACTGATCAGGCGGGCGTCCCAGCCCTTGGCGGCATCCAACATCGCTTGCAGGCTGTGGCGGTTTGATCCGATCAGGGTGTTGGTGGCAGTAGGGCGCTTTGTGATTTCATCTGTCGTCGCGGTGAGATGTGCCCTGACCGGGGGAGCTGTGTCATCCCAGATCCCTGCCCGGACCATGATGTCACGGGCCTGTGCCGGGGTGCCAATGGGCGATGTGGTTGGGCCAGAGGCAATCGCCCGCAGGTCATCCCCAATCACGTCCGACAGGATAAAGGCAGAGACCGTGGCCGGGGCGGCGTGGCGTAGCAACCCGCCACCTTTGAGTTGTGATAGCTGCTGGCGGATCAGGTTCATGTCGTTGATGTCTAGCCCCGAGGCAAGCAGCAGTTCATTGACGGCGACCTTATCCGCCAGTGACAGACCGGGGGCAGGAGAGACCATAAGGGCCGATCCGCCGCCCGATATCAGGGCGATGACGCGATCCTTGGCCGTGGCAGTTGCAAGCAGGTCGATCACCGCGCGACCTGCGGCGGCGCTGGTCTGGTCTGGCACAGGGTGCGCGCCTGCCATAGTGGTGGCACCGGGAATATCGCGCAGGTTTTCCGGATTGGTCACCACCAGTGCCCGGCGTGGCTGTGGGATCATTTTCAACGCCTGTTGCATCATCGGGGTGGCAGCTTTGCCAAGGGCGATGATGATGTTGCAGCCGCCGTTTGGCAGTGCAGGCAGTGGCGAGCTGGCCAGTTGATCGCGCAGCGCACGGGCGGGGTTGGCCCGGTCCACAGCAGCGCTGAACAGGGTAAGGGCGGTGGCGCGAAGGTCGGTCATGGCGAAGTTGTGCCTGTCGGCAATGGCAAGGTCAATTGGTCGCCTGCCAGCGGGGATGCCGCTCGGGGCCGGTGGCAGTGATGATGTCCAGCGATAGCGTGTGGTCCATGTTGCGCATCCGGTGGCGCAGCATCATGCGGGTTAGTCGCGTCAGGTCCGCCTGTTTGTCGGGATGGCTGGCGACGTTCTCAAATTCTCCGCCTCCGTGATGGTCAAACAGCATTGGTGGCAGATCGGCGGCAAATTCCACCAGTGTGAACCGCCCGTCCCGCAGGATGCCAAGCGAGGAATTGCTGGCGGTGGTCCCCAGAATTTGCTCCCACTGGGTGGGAGTGCCGGGTTTGGAGAAGTCGAGTTCAGAAAAGGAGTAACGGCGCCAATCCTGCGGCACCTCGCCCGCCAGCAGTGGCAGCAGTGAGCGCCCGTCCATAGCGTTGGGGATGTCCTGGCCGACCCAGTCCAGAATTGTCGGTGTCAGGTCAATCGATTCGGTGATCTGTGTCACCACAGACCCGGCGCGGGCGATATTGCCGGGTTCGCGGATGATCAGCGGTGTATGATAGGCGGCGTCATAGACTGTGAACTTGCCCCAGCTGTGCCGATCGCCAAGCATCTCTCCGTGGTCCGACGAGATCACCACCAGGGTATTGTCGTCTTGGCCGCTGTCTTTCACGAATTGCAGCACCCGGCCAATATGTTTGTCCACCTCGGTCGCCAGCCCAAGGTAGAGCGCGCGCAGGGTTTGGATGTTTTCATCCGTTGGCTCCAGATCGGGAAAGCCGGTGACAAAATCCGCTGGTGTATAGGATTGCTGGGTGGGGGCGAAAAACGGGTGCAGAGCAAGTTCGGCATTGGCGGTTGGCAGGCGCACCGGCAGAGGCAGGGCGGCGGGGTCGTACATATCGTTGTACGGTGCCGGGGCCACCAGTGGCGGATGTGGGCGGATATAGGTCAGGTGGGCGAACCAGCTTTGGTCCCTGTAGGCCGGCATGGTGGCCAGAAACCGGTCGGTCAGAAACGCGGTGTCGCTATGTTCCGCGCTATAAAGGGCTGGGTCGTTTAGCCGGGGTGTACCACCCGTGGGCGAGGTGGGTTTGAAAACATCTGGGTAAGTCTCAAACTGGTAGCCATGGTTCAGCAGGTGCGAACGCCACGGGTAGGACATATCGAGACGCATCTCGAGCATCTCCTGGAACCCGTTCATCTGGCATTCATAAGACCGCACCGCCGGGTCGTTGGGGTGATGAATGCGCGGGTCCTGTGTGGTGTCGGTATAGCCAAACAGCATCGGCAGATAGCCAGCCTTGCGCATCTCGGTGGCAATGTTGGGGGTGTCGTGGCGCAGCGGGGTGCCGTTGCGAACCGAACGGTGATTCATCGCGTATTGGCCGGTCAGCAGCGAGGCTCGCGATGGGCCGCAGGGATTCACCACGGTGTAATTGTGTTCAAACGTCACCGCCTGCTGTGTGAAGGCGCGAAGG
>Ga0209826_1000801_pt1 | contig 22483 bp, 20 predicted proteins | sample GOMGulsemesocosm_5_FD_184637 | JGI IMG/M metagenome (GOLD analysis project Ga0209826, IMG submission 184637) | Methane-oxidizing microbial communities from mesocosms in the Gulf of Mexico - GOM15C Gulf of Mexico (SPAdes) (version 2) | ecosystem: Environmental > Aquatic > Marine > Cold seeps... | reverse complement strand
TTTAATAGCTCACTTTCAGCTGATGGCCAATCACTTATTTTTAAGAAATATACTAATGTTGGTATTGCTGTTGAAACACCGAATGGTTTAGTTGTTCCTGTAATTCGTGATGCTGAGCAAAAAAGTTTAAATGAGTTATCTGCTGCTTTAGTTGATTTAAGTGGTAAAGCAAGAGACGGTAAGTTACCGCCAGCAGCAATGCAAGGTGGCAGTATGTCTATCTCAAGTTTAGGTGGTATTGGTGGGACAGCATTTACCCCGATTGTTAATGCGCCTGAAGTTGCCATTCTTGGTGTTAGTCGTGCAAAAATGCAACCCGTCTGGAATGGTACAGAATTTGTGCCACGATTAATGTTACCGCTAGATTTAACGTATGACCATCGTGTGATTGATGGTGCGGAAGCAGCTCGATTTTTAGTCGCTATTACTCAGTCTTTGGGTGATATTCGTCGTTTATTATTATAAGAAGGGATTAATCTGATGGCAGATATGCATACAGAAGTTTTAATTTTAGGTGGCGGCCCAGGCGGATATACTGCAGCTTTTCGCGCAGCAGACTTGGGTAAGCAAGTAACATTAGTAGAGCGTTACCCAGTGATTGGTGGCGTATGTCTTAATGTAGGCTGTATTCCTTCAAAGGCCTTATTGCATTTGGCTCATATTATTCATGAGGCTGAAGCTGCTGAAAGTCATGGGCTTAGCTTTGGTAAGCCAAAGATAGATTTAGATAAAGTTAGAAGCTGGAAAGAAAGTGTTTCTAAAGCACTGAATACTGGCTTGGCTGGCTTGGCTAAGCAACGTAATATTAAAATTGTACAAGGTGTGGGGACTTTTGAATCAGCGAGTTCAATGCTGGTGGAAGGTGATGATGGCAAGCAGACCATTACTTTCGATGATGTCATTATTTCGGCAGGATCACAAGCGACTCAGATTCCTGTCTTTCCAAACGATGACCCTCGTTTATGGGATTCTACCGATGCATTGGAATTGAATGAAATTCCAAAGAAGCTGTTGATTGTGGGTGGTGGCATTATTGGTCTGGAAATGGCTACGGTTTATCATGCTTTGGGTTCAGAAATCAGCGTTGTTGAATTGATGGATCAAATTATTCCTGGTTGTGATTCTGATTTAGTCAGACCTTTACATAAACGGATTAAAAAGCAATATAAAAATATCTGGTTAGAAACTAAGGTTGAAGGGATTAAAGCACTAAAATCTGGATTGAAAGTAAGTTTTTCTGGTGATAAAGCACCTGAATCAGAAACTTTTGATGCTGTTTTAATTGCAGTAGGTCGTCGACCCAATGGTTTTAAAATTGGCGCAGATAAAGCTGGGATTGAAGTGGATAAAATGGGTTTTATTCAGGTCAATGAGCAACAAAAAACTAACGTAGAACATATTTATGCAATTGGGGATATTGTTGGAAACCCAATGCTAGCGCATAAGGCTGCACACGAAGGAAAGGTTGCTGCTGAAGTGATTGCTGGTGAAAAATCAGCGTTTGATGCATTAACCATTCCTGCCGTTGCATTTACTGATCCGGAAATTACATGGATGGGTTTAACCGAAAATGAAGCTAAGAAACAAGGGATTGAATATGATAAAGGTACTTTCCCTTGGGCTGCTAGTGGTCGGTCATTAAGTTTGGGTCGAAATGAAGGTCTGACTAAAATTATCTGTGAAAAAGAAACAGGCCGAGTGCTTGGTGCGGGTATGGTTGGGCCTAATGCAGGTGAGCTAATTTCTGAAGCTGTGTTGGCGCTTGAAATGGGTGCGGATGCAGAAGATATCGGTTTAACCGTGCATGCACATCCATCATTATCTGAAACTTTTGCCTTTGCTGCTGAAATGATTACAGGCACTATTACTGATTTGTATATTAAAAAAAGATAATTTTGTCTAGTTCCCACGGGCTCCGTGGGAATGTCGAATAGAACGGGCTGTGTTCTAAAATGCAGCGGGTTTCTTACTGAGATCCCACCGCAATGCGTGGGAACTAGAAATAATGTGGAGTAATTATGCCAGTTAATGATCAAGAATTTAAAAATGCACTTAAATTATGGGCAAGTGGAGTAACGGTAGTTACTGCACAAACTGAAAGTTTAGGTCTAAAAGGTATGACTGCAACGTCATTTAGTAGTGTTTCAATGGATCCCCCGCAGATTTTAGTTTGTATTAATAAAACAGCGGATACAGGTGATGCCGTTTTAGAGGGTAAATCTTTTGCTGTAAATATTCTTAAAGCTGAACAGCAAGAAATTTCTAACCAGTTTGCAGGTGGCGCTAGCCAAGAAGAGCGTTTTGCTAATGTTGAATGGCATAAAGGTGAAACTGGGTCACCAGTCATTGATGATGCTTTAGTTTCTATTGAATGTACTGTTGTTGATCAAGTGCTTGCAGGGACTCATTGGGTAGTTATTGGCGAGGTTCAGAATGTTGAATGTCGTTCAGGTGAACCGTTAATGTATTTTAATTCGGGCTATAGAGAGTTAGAATCCTAGATCTTATTTGATTATCGAGCGGACTTTTAAGCCCGCTCGATACAAAACTTACCAGCTATAACCTGCACCAATAATATAAGTTGTATCAGTTGTATCTTTGCCTTCAGCTGGTTTCGCATCATAGTCAAAATCAAACTGGGTAAGTAACTCAAAACCTTCATAGACGGGAAATTTAAATCCTGTACTTGTTTTTACAAGGACGTCGCTAAAATCTTGAAAAGAGATCAAACCGTTATGTTTGTGGAAGAATTGAAGACGGTCTTTTAGTAGCCAATAGTTAAAGTCTATTGCCCATTTTCCAGCAATGAATTCTCTATCTGTACCTTCTCCATAGTCTTCTATGGTATAAGCGACACCCGCTTCAGCTGATAGGAAATTAATATCAGTATTCCAGAATTCATGTCCAAGGCTGGCACCAAAAGCTGATCTGAAATTTAAGTCTTGAAAGCGATCTTTATCAAAGATTGTAAATAAAGAAACGTAATACTCAGGCAGAAAATAATGGTCGTATTGTAAAAAGATATTGAAGTTATTTTCACTTTCTTTGCCGGTATTAGCTGCTTGATGATAAGCAGCACCTGCTGAAAACTTGTTATTTCCAGATCTTGCTTCAATATTTGCATCGGCATTAAATGCTTGCTGTTCTGTATTACCTGAAGATTTAGAGCCACCAATATGAACGCCACCAGTAACAATGGCCTTGTCAGAAATTATAGGGGGATTAATGGCACTAATATCGTTAAGAGTGACAGGGATTGCTTTAGCAAGCGTTGTTGTTTGAACGCTGGCTCCTTGCTCTGTTTTTGTTAGTAATCCATTTAATTGACTTCCATCATTTAATTCAATAACTATTGCCTGGTCACTAGCGATATCTTTTATATCAGCCCAAGGTATTGTTATTTCAGAGTATGAAGTGGCGAGTTTTAGTTCGCTCTTAAGCATGCTGGTAATTTTTCCACTGATACGATCTCCATTTTGTAAATAAACAATGTCAGCAAAAATAGACTGCGACATAAATAATAGAAAAAGTAAAGACAGGGGCCGATAGAGGCGAAACATGATGATTCCTTTGTATTTTAAAAGCGCATATTATGACAGAAAAACAACAGCCTAGCCTGAATGATCTGTGGCATTTGTATTAATAATGTCCCAATGATTGTCTGTGAACCCTTGAAGTGGCTTATATTGTGTTTTGTATGACATTTTTAAACAGTCTTTAACCCAAAATCCCAAATATAGTAAATCAAGGTTAAGGTCTATAGCATGTTGAATTTGCCACAAAATAGCATAAGTTCCTAAGCTATAACTGGAAAATTTAGGGTCAAAAAAGGTATAAACAGCAGAAAGAGCATTATCTAATAAATCAACAACTGCAATTGCGGCTAGTTCATTTTCAATGTGAAATTCTACAAATAATGTATTGCACCAGTGATTACTTAGAAATTGAATATAATCTTCTTCAGTTAAATCAGCCATGCTACCCCCTTGGTGTTGATGATTCTGATAGCGAAGATACATTTCATAATGAGATTGTTCAAATTTAGCTGGTTTTACAACGATTTTAGTTTGTTGATTTTTTTTAAGGCAACGCTTTTGGCTTTTAGTGAGAATGAATTGATCTACTGCTAAGCGAGTGGGAACACATTCAGAACAATCGTGGCAATGCGGTGTATAGACTTCATTTCCGCTACGTCTAAAACCTTGTTCAATTAGTTGGCTATAGACGGTTGTATTTAAAGAAAAGGAAGGGTGAACAAAAGCTGATTGGGCATTTTTTTTATCTAAATAACTGCAAGGCGATTGCTCTGTTAAGAATAAGGGGATAGAAATCACAAGGTGTTATTCCAGGCTAGATTGGATGGGGAAAGGGCACAATATCGTGCTAAAAGTTTAGAAAATTCACTACGATTAATTTCTTCTGCTCCTAAACTGCTTAAATGATCGGAGTGTACTTGGCAGTCAATCAATTGATAGCCCCATTCGGTGAGCTGCTGAATCAAGCAGCAGAAAGCAACTTTAGAAGCATCTGTTTTTCGGTGAAACATAGATTCGCCAAAAAAAACTTGGCCAATCCCTATTCCATATAACCCACCCACTAATTCATCATCAAACCAAGCCTCAAATGAGTGTGCAACCCCCTGTTGATGGAGAGTTGTATATGCTAAATACATTTCTTCGGTAATCCAAGTGCCAGATTCTTTGCCTCGTGGAGCTGCACAGTATTGCATAACTTGAGGAAAGGCATGATCATAAGTCAGTTTAAAGGTTTGCTTACGAATTGTTTTTCTTAGGCTACGAGAAATAATCAGTTTTTCAGGAAAAATAACTAAACGAGGATTAGGAGACCACCATAAGATAGGTTCATTATGGCTATACCAAGGGAAAATCCCTTCTTGATAAGCTTTGATTATACGTTGAGGAGATAAGCAGCCTCCAGCGGCTAATAAACCATCGGGTTCTGTTAAGGCCGAGTCAATTGCAGGAAACTCCTGAGCAGGGTCTAGTGGGTCAAGTATGGGTAATTGCATGATCTCTCAAGCTTTTCCTCCTTCCTTTTAAAAAAGGGAGGAGGGAAGTACAGAAGTATAAGGTAAGGGCTTGTTTCATTTGTAGAATGGATTAGCGATAGCGGTATCCGCCTTTTTTTCAAAGACTTGCTAGGTTACGCTATCGATTACCCAAGCTATATTTTATCCTTCCTGCTCATCTAAATATTTTTCAGCATCAAGAGCCGCCATGCAGCCTGCACCTGCTGAAGTGATTGCTTGTTTGTAGTGAGAGTCCATAACATCTCCTGCAGCAAACACACCTTCAATACTGGTTGCTGTTGCATTGCCCTCAATACCACTATGTACTTTAATATAGCCATGTTCCATATCTAATTGGCCATTAAAAATATCAGTATTTGGTTTGTGACCAATGGCAATAAATACACCATGCACATCAACATCTTCTGTTGAGTTATCTTTGGTGCTTTTAATACGCATTCCTGTAACGCCCATATCATCACCTAAGACTTCATCCAAAGTGTGATCCCATTTGATAACGACATTGCCATTTTTAGATTTTTCAATCAGTTTATCCGCCAAGATTTTTTCAGAGCGGAATTTATCACGGCGATGAATAACTGTTACTTCAGATGCGATGTTAGATAGGTATAGCGCTTCTTCAACAGCCGTGTTACCACCACCAATAACAGCAACAGGTTTGTTACGATAGAAAAAACCATCACACGTTGCACAAGCTGAAACGCCTTTACCTTTGAATGCCTCTTCGGACTCCATACCCAAATACATAGCAGAAGCACCTGTTGCAATAATTAATGCATCGCAAGTGTAACTAGCAGAATCACCTGTTAGGGTAAAAGGGCGAGCAGATAAATCAGCCGTATGAATATGGTCAAAAATTATTTCAGTGTCAAAACGTTCTGCATGTAAACGCATCCGTTCCATTAAATCAGGGCCTTGAAGTCCTTCAACATCACCAGGCCAATTATCAACCTCCGTAGTTGTCGTTAATTGTCCTCCTTGCTGCATACCCGTAATCATCACAGGGTTAAGGTTTGCTCTGGCAGCATAAACGGCTGCAGTGTAACCAGCTGGGCCTGAACCAAGAATTAAAAGTTTGCAATGTTTGGTATCACTCATTAACAGATCTCCATGATGAGGGGTAAGTTTTTTGTTAATTATACTGCATCGCCTTATTTAATAGGTACCTTAGTTGTCAGTATTTAAAATGTCTGTTATTTTTACAATACTTATTTTAGAGGCTAAGAGGATATAATACAAATAGGTTATTTTCTCACTGTGCCATACTTGACTGTAGTTTTAAACTGCGAGAGCGGTACGTACTAATGAGCTGACTGAATACAACTGTTTTGAAACAAATGAGCAAGTCCATCTCTTAGCGCAGCATCGCTTTCAATTAATAAAATTTTCATATTTCTTGTGACTTATATGGTTTCATGGATATAATATAATGCAAAGAAATATCGAGTCGATATATAAATATCAATGTAATTTTTACAATTAAAATAGCCAATATGACCTTTTTTTCTCGCTTTATCCTACTTATTATTCCACTCCTATTTCCCGTTTCATCAATTGCTTCAGAAACGGCCCTCCAACATATTGATCTGACTCAGCACACCGTAGGTTTTATAGCATTGTTTGTGTTTGCGATTGCCTATACCTTGGTCATCATGGAAGAACAGCTACATCTAAAAAAATCCAAGCCTGTATTACTGGCTGCGGGCATTATTTGGGTAATGATAGCCGCTGTATACCAATCTCATGGCTTTAAAGAAGCGACAAGCATTGCAATAAGGCATAACTTTCTCGAATATTCAGAGTTGTTTTTCTTTCTATTGGTAGCGATGACTTATATTAATGCCATGCTTGAAAGAGGTGTATTTGATGCGCTACGAGATTGGCTGATAAGAAAAGAGTATAGCTATCGCATGTTGTTCTGGATTACTGGCATTCTGGCATTCTTTATTTCACCCATTGCTGACAATCTAACGACTGCTTTAATTATGTGTGCAGTAGTGATGGCCGTCGGATCTGAAAACCCTCGATTTATTTCTCTGTCTTGTATTAATATTGTGGTTGCTGCTAATGCAGGTGGGGCATTCAGTCCTTTTGGCGATATTACTACCTTAATGGTCTGGCAGAAAGGTATTATTGAATTCAGTGTATTTTTCAAATTATTTATTCCGGCTGTTATTAATTTTGTGATTCCGGCTGCCATTATGCATGCCTTCATTAGTCGTGGTAAACCTAATGGTATTTCGGATGAAGAACAGGCTGTCATTAAGCGGGGTGGTTTTGTCATCGTTGCTTTATTTTTACTGACTATTTTCACTGCAATTAGTTTTCATACCTTTCTTCACATCCCTCCCGTAATAGGTATGCTGACAGGTCTAGCTTATTTAAAAATATTCGGCTTTTATTTAAGAAAAACTCACTGCAATGAAGATCTAAACTTTGGCGATACGCCTGGTGAACATGAACATGGCAGTTCCTTTGATGTGTTTAACCATATAGCCAGTTCAGAGTGGGACACACTATTCTTTTTCTATGGTGTCATTATGGCAGTGGGTGGTTTGGGTTTTATTGGCTATCTTAGCCTGACTTCAGAATTTATCTATGGTGAACTTGGCCCGACTACCGCCAATATTTTAGTCGGTATCATCTCAGCAATTGTCGATAATATTCCCGTTATGTTCGCCGTATTAACTATGAACCCTGATATGCCAGAAGTTCAATGGCTATTGGTAACACTGACTGCTGGAGTGGGCGGCAGTTTATTATCTATTGGATCTGCGGCAGGTGTTGCATTAATGGGCCAGGCTCGTGGTAGCTACACTTTTTTCAGTCATTTGAAATGGACACCTGCAATCGCATTAGGGTATTTCGCCAGTATTTATGCACATTTGATATTAAATAGCTAATAATTTAAATGGCTCTTAACAAACCACAGGTTAAAAAAGGTTGCCGAAAAAGTAGGAGGGGCCTATGGCCGCGATAGCACTTGATCTTGTTCTGGTCGCGGCCATAGGCCCCTCCTACCGATAAAATAATTCAGGAATTGACTGGTTTTTGTAAACCTGTGGTTTGTATAGAGTCATGATAATTTATTAACTAAAGAAATTTATGAGCCATCTAAAAAAATTGTACGACAATAATTTAAACTGGGCTGAAAAGATAAAACAAACTAAGCCCAACTTTTTTTCAGATTTATCAAAGCAGCAATCACCCGATTATCTATGGATTGGTTGTTCGGATAGTCGAGTTGTTTCTGAACAACTGGTGGGACTACAGCCAGGTGAGTTATTTGTTCACCGAAATATTGCTAATGTCGTGGTACCCACTGACTTAAATTGTTTGTCTGTCATTCAATTTGCAGTTGAGGTATTAAAGATAAAGCATATTATTGTATGTGGTCATTATGGCTGTGGCGGGGTTAAAGCTTCGATGGAATCAGTAGAACATGGCTTAATTGACAACTGGCTTTGTCATATTAAAAGTGTACATCAAAAAAATGAGAAGGAATTACTCGCGATTAGCGATAAAAATGATCGTCTAGACAGGCTTTGTGAGCTTAATGTGATTGAACAGGTGAATAATATTAGTCACACCACAATTGTATAAAGAGCTAAGTGTTCATGGCTGTATCTATAACTTAGAAACAGGTCTACTTAAAGACTTAGATGCCCGGTATTCGGAAATAGACCATACCAATGAAATCTATCAGTTAAGAGAGGCTAAGAAAGAAATTTATAAGCCAGCTTTAAGCATTAAAAAAAGTGTTGCATTACTTGAAGAATAGTTATGAAAAATCCTTTGAAAGGTTACTGTAAGTTTGCATCCATATAATAGAACATACTGATATCACTTAATTTAAAGAATTTTATGCCTACATGTAACGAATTATTAAAAAAAAACAAGCAATGGTCTGCACAATTAAAGGAAAAGACCCCCTCTTTTTTCAAGCAATTATCTGAAAAACAAACGCCCGAGTTTCTATGGATTGGCTGTTCAGATAGTCGTGTTCCTGCTGAAATTATTGTCAATGCAAAACCAGGCGAAATGTTTATTCATAGAAACATTGCCAATCAGGTTATCCATACGGATTTTAATTGCCTCAGCGTTTTGCAGTACGCGGTTAGCGTGTTAGAAATTAAACATATTATCGTCTGTGGTCATTATGGTTGTGGTGGCATCATGGCGGCATTAAATAAACAACGTTCAGATCTCGTTATTACCAATAAATGGCTAATGCATATAAAAAACACCTATCGTCTGCATCAACAAGAAATAGAGGCTTTAGCAACTGAAAATGAACGGGGGGATCGATTAGTTGAATTAAATGTAATAGAGCAAATTCATGCTTTGTCACATACCTCCATAGTTCAGGAAGCTTGGAAAAACCATCAGCGTCCTACTTTGCATGGTTGGGTGTATGGCTTAAAAGATGGCCTAATAAATCCCTTAATCACTCTAAAACTGGATGATGCCATTAATCCAATTTTTCAGTATCAGGATGTCAGCACTACATAATTTTTCTCTACTCGAATAATTCTAATGATAAAAAAAGAGGCAAGATATGATTCATAAACATATCGAGTATTATACAGAACATTTAAAACAAGACATTCCTGCTGGTTTAGTGGTTTTTTTGGTGGCCTTGCCCTTGGTATTGCTTTAGCTTCTGGAGCACCGCTTTTTTCTGGTTTGATTGCAGGAATAGTCGGTGGCATTTTTGTATCTTGGGCTAGTGGTTCTCAACTCAGTGTATCTGGCCCCGCCGCTGGTTTAACCGTCATAGTGTTTAATGCTATTGAGCAATTAGGTCGTTATACTTGATTTTTAGTCAGCGTAGTTTTGGCCGGCATTATACAAATAGTATTAGGATACTTCCGAACTGGAGTTGTTGGTGTTTTTTTTATCATCCGTCATTAAAGGTATGTTGTCAGCTATGACAAAAGTTTTCAAGGAGATGAAAGCTATATGAATGAAACAGCGTCCAGTAGTTTTAATTCTATTTCCCCAGGGAGCTTGCCACATCATAGTGTTAAATATCTAAACAATTGAGTCATCTTATCTATCATTGTTGCACCGTTTTTAAAGAGCAATGAAAAGTGAGTAGGAGTCTCTTTATCACTTGCGATACCCATAATACAAATATAAATATTAATTAATGCTTGTCATAATAATTATTAATTTATATTTATACCTGGCATAAATTATAATAGCTGCTGAAATTATTGTAAAAAATAAAACTTATTAACACTCGTTAACAGACTGAGCGTATTTAATTTTTATTAAGGATAAAAGGACTATGTTGACTAAGATACTCATCGCTAATCGCGGTGAAATTGCCGTAAGAATCATCAGAGCCTGCCGCGAACTTGGCATCCGCTCTGTTGCTGTCTTTTCTGAGGCAGATCGCTACGCCATGCATGTTAAAAAAGCCGATGAAGCCTATTGCCTGGGTGAAGAGCCATTAACAGGTTATCTGAATCCACAATTGCTAGTTAATGTGGCAAAAATGGCTAATTGTGACGGCCTACATCCTGGCTATGGTTTTCTATCTGAAAATGCCGATTTAGCCAAAGCCTGTACCGAGCAAGGCATTATTTTTGTAGGCCCTGATGCCAGGGTGATTAGCCAAATGGGCGATAAAACTGAAGCCAGAAAAAGCATGATTGCTGCGGGTGTTCCTGTTACGCCGGGTAGTGAGGGTAATTTAACCGGTCTGGATGATGCAATAGTTAAAGCCGCTGAAGTAGGCTACCCTATTATGTTAAAAGCCACTTCGGGTGGTGGTGGACGTGGTATTCGTCGCTGTGATGATGATCAGCAACTACGTCAAAATTACCCACGCGTTATTTCAGAAGCGACCAAGGCTTTTGGATGCGCCGATGTCTTTTTAGAAAAATGTATTGTTAATCCCCGTCATATTGAAGTACAAATTCTGGCTGATAACTTTGGTCATGCAATTCATCTGTATGAACGCGACTGTTCCATTCAACGCCGCAACCAAAAGCTAATTGAAATAGCCCCTTCCCCACAGTTAAGCCAGCAACAAAGAGAAATGATTGGTGAACTGGCGGTCAAAGCGACAAAAGCCGTGGGTTATCAAAATGCGGGGACGGTCGAATTTTTACTGGACAGTGATGGTTCCTTTTACTTTATGGAAATGAATACCCGAGTTCAGGTAGAACATACCATTACCGAAGAAATTACCGGTATTGATATCGTTCAGGAACAGCTGTTGATCGCATCAGGGCTTCCCTTAAGTATCCAACAGGATGAGGTGCGTATAAACGGCTTTTCAATACAGTTTCGTATTAATGCCGAAGACCCTAAGAATGATTTTTTACCCAGCTTTGGTCGCATCAGTCGCTATTATGCACCTGGTGGACCAGGCGTGCGTACTGATGCGGCTGTTTATACAGGCTATACCCTGCCGCCTCATTACGATTCACTCTGTGCCAAACTAATCGTCTGGGCACGGGATTGGGATAGCTTGATTGCTCGTGCGCAACGGGCATTAGATGATATGCGTTTATTCGGAATTAAAACCACAATCCCCTATTATCAAGAAATATTGCAGTCAGAAGATTTTCAATGTGCGGATTTCAACACCTCTTTTGTAGACTCACATCCTGAAATGACTGCCTATTCATTGAAACGCAGCCCAGAAGAACTCGCTACCGTCATCGCGGCTGCCATAGCGGTACACTCAGGTTTATAAAATATAAAAATATGAATACTCAAAACACTCAAACCAAGAAAGCTATTTATTTTACCGATGTGGTGCTACGTGATGGACATCAGTCATTAATTGCTACTCGTTTACGCACCGAAGACATGCTGCCCATTTGCGATAAGCTGGACATGGCTGGTTTTTGGTCATTGGAAGTGTGGGGAGGCGCTACTTTTGACACCTGCGTCCGCTTCTTGAAAGAAGACCCTTGGCAACGTTTGCGCCAACTGCGCAAAGCCTTACCTAACACTCGTTTACAAATGTTATTACGTGGACAAAATCTGCTCGGTTATCGGCATTATGCGGATGACGTAGTGAATGCTTTTATCGACAAAAGCGCTGAAAATGGCATTGATGTATTCCGGTTATTCGATGCATTGAATGATGAACGTAACCTGATAACTGCTGTCAATGCGGTTAAGCGTAACCAAAAACATGCCCAAGGAACCTTGTGTTACACCATTAGTCCTGTTCATAGTATAGATGGCTTTATTGAGCTGGCGTTAAAGCTGGAAGATATGGGGTGTGACAGTATCGCTATTAAAGATATGGCTGGATTATTAACACCTCACGCAGCCGAACAGCTAGTCACTGGCCTGAAACAGCGTACCAATTTACCCTTGTTTCTGCATTCTCATGCCACCTCAGGTATGGCTTCCATGTGTCAGTTAAAAGCGGTGGAAGCCGGCTGTGATCATATTGATACGGTTATATCGGCTTTTGCTGGTGGTACCAGTCACCCACCAACCGAATCCATGGTTGTCGCTTTACAAGATGCTGGTTTTCAGGTGGATCTTGACCTGACTTTATTAAAAGAAATTGCTGATTACTTCAAGGAAGTCCGTAAAAAATACCTGCAGTTTGAAAGTGCTTATTCCGGCGTTGATACGGATGTACTAACGAGTCATGTGCCTGGCGGCATGATGTCTAATCTCGCTCATCAGCTTAAAGAACAAGGTGCACTGGATCGGATAGATGAAGTTTTTCAGGAAATCCCCAGAGTTCGAAAAGATCTGGGTTACCCACCTTTGGTTACTCCAACTTCACAAATTGTCGGTACCCAGGCAGTGGTTAATGTTGTCACTGGCGAACGCTATAAAACTATCACCAATGAAGTTAAACGCTACTTACTAGGTGGCTATGGTAAAGCACCTGACCAGGTCAATGTTAACCTACGTGCCAAAGCAATTGGCAATGAGGCAGTGATTGATGTGCGCCCAGCCGACCTGCTAAAAGCAGAAATGGACAAATTGCGTAAACAAGCAACTGAATTTGCCAAAACAGAAGAGGACGTGCTGATTTATGCCATGTTCCCAGACATCGGCCAAACATTTTTAGAACAGCGACAGCAAGGGTCATTACAAGCAGAAGCTTTGTTACCAAATGATATAACACCTGCCAATACAGCACCTATAGCGACGCAATTTAAAATCAGCCTGCATGGTGAAACCTACGATATTCATCTGACCGGAGCAGGACCTCAAGGTCAGCAGCAACGCAATCTGTATTTGACTGTTGATGGTGTTCCTGAAGAAATTATTTTACAACCATTAAATGAATTTTCTCAGCAAAGTACATCGGGGCGACCAGCTGCTATAGTACCTGGAGATATAACCTCTTCCATGCCAGGTAATGTCATTGAAGTATTAGTTAAAGAAAGTGATAAAGTAACCATAGGAACCCCCTTACTAGTTATTGAAGCGATGAAAATGGAAACGGAAATTAAAGCATCCATAACGGGAACTGTTGACTTTTTGTATATACAAAAAGGGGATAGAATCACTCCAGGGGAAACATTAATTCATATTAAAGAATAAAACCATGAAAACAACTAAGCCATCACCTCAATACGACTCCGACTTTGGCGTTTTATCTAATCTTCGCTATGACATCCCGGCTGGCGTGGCTGTATTTCTTGTCGCTGTCCCTTTATGTCTGGGTATTGCACTGGCTTCTGGAGCGCCACTGTTTGCAGGACTAATTGCCGGAATAATGGGAGGGGTTCTGGTTCCTTTTATTAGCCGTTCTGCTTTAGGAGTTAGTGGGCCTGCCGCTGGCCTTGCGGTTATCGTGTTGACCGCGATTCAGGATCTCGGTTTTGAAACGTTTTTGCTAGCCCTTGTATTCGCAGGCATCTTTCAAGCAGGCTTAGGGTTTATCAAGGCTGGGGTTATTGGCTATTTTTTCCCTTCCTCGGTAATCACGGGCATGCTGTCTGGCATTGGTATTATCATATTTCTCAAGCAGATACCTCATGCCTGGGGTTACGATGGAGATTACGAAGGTAATCTTTCCTTTTTTCAGGGCGATGGTTTTAATACCTTCTCCGAACTTACTCATATGATGAATTATATTTCATTCGGTGCAGTGCTTGTCGCAACTATCTCGATGGCAATCCTTATACTATGGGAACAACCCATTGTAAAAAACCAGAAAAATCTACGCTTACTGCCTGGGTCATTGGTTGCAGTGGTTGCCAGCATATTGATCAGTCAATTTTTACCCACATTTTATCCTGCGCTAGCGATAGATGCAGAGCACTTGGTTAGTATTCCAGTGGCTCAAAGTAGTGCCGACCTGTTAAATCAGTTCACCTTTCCTGACTTCAACCAAATCAGTAATCCACAGGTTTATATTACCGCTTTAACTTTGGCTTTAGTTGCCAGTCTAGAAACCTTACTTTGTGTCGAAGCAGCTGACAAACTGGATATTTATAAAAGAGTTACACCTACCAATCGTGAACTCATTGCTCAGGGATTAGCCAACAGTGCCTCGGGGCTAATTGGCGGATTGCCTGTCACTCAGGTGATTGTGCGTAGTTCTGCCAATATTCAGTCCGGCGCAAAGACTAAAGCTGCCGCATTTGTCCATGGTTTATTGTTACTGATTACCGTTGTGCTCATTCCAGCAGTCCTCAACCTGATTCCACTTGCCTGTCTGGCGGCTATCTTATTTGTAGTCGGTTACAAATTGGCTAAACCTGAACTGTTTATAAAAATGTACAAAACAGGCATGTATCACTTTATTCCTTTTATAGCGACTGTTTTAGGTCTGATTTTTACCAATTTATTGCTAGGTATCGGTATTGGTTTAGTGATTGCCCTGTTATGTGTACTGCTGGAAAATTACAAAGTGGCAGGCTATTACCATGAGGAACATGAAGATAAAACTATTATCATCCGTTTGTCTGAACAAGTTTCATTCTTGAACAAAGCTAATATCCTGCGCACATTGGACCTCTTACCCGATCATTCCAAAGTCGTTATAGATGCCTCGGATTCAAGATATATTGACTTTGATGTTTACGAAATTATTATGAATTTCAAGGCAGAAGCAAAACGAAAAAGTATCCAGCTAGAGATCATCAACCTGAATGGCTACGGAAGCCTAGACCCTGTCGACAAAACGTTATTAACTTATAACGACAGCTAAGCAGAACAGCGAGGATTTAATAAATAAGACTGAGAATAAAATAACTTCCCGATTTTGACTGGTATTTTAACTCCACAGAAGCACTAATAAAATAGTTGCGTAGCTTGCTATGCGTCCATTTTATTAGCACTCCTGTAAAGTCAAAATCCTGCGTCAAACTTCGGGAGCTTATTTAATTCTCAGTCCTTAGCCCTAATCATATCTAACATAAATAAGGAAAATAATATGAGAACATTAGATAAAGAAACACAACAAGCATTAACACCTGCCAGTGCTTTGGAAATATTGCAACACGGCAACGACCGCTTCGTTAACAACCTAAAAGCTAACAGGGATTTACTGCAACAAGCCAATGCAACTGTTGCCGGACAATTTCCCTTTGCTATCATACTTAGTTGTATTGATTCTCGCACTTCGGTTGAACTCATCTTCGATCAAGGGCTAGGGGATGTTTTTAGCGTTAGGGTGGCTGGAAATATCATCAACGACGATATTCTAGGTAGTATGGAGTTTGCTTGTAAATTGGCAGGTTCCAAGTTGATTGTTGTCTTAGGGCATAGCCATTGTGGCGCAATAAAAGGTGCTTGTAATGATGTGCAATTAGAACATTTAACTGGACTACTGGATAAAATAAAGCCAGCCGTCAAGTCGGTACGTAACGAAGAAAATCAATTAGAAGGTGATGATCTGGTACAGCGGGTAGCCGAATCCAATGTGCAAGCAACGGTTGAACAAATCATGCAAGAAAGCAAAGTGCTTAAGGAAATGATAGACAATGGCGACATTGGTATTGCCGGTGGGATGTACGATATTGAAAGTGGGCATGTTGAATTCTTCCCAGGTACTGGAACCTCAAAATATTAATACCCATTAACAATGATAAAATTAACTATCAGCATTCTATTATTTAACACATTGCTATTATTACCACTTTCAGCATTCAGTGCCGAGAGCAGTGTTGCCACACTGGATCTAACTACTCATTTTTCTGGCTACCTTGCTTTAATGATTTTTTTTATCGCATATACTCTAGTCGTTCTTGAAGAAAAATTACATTTACAAAAATCCAAGCCTGTATTAGTAGCTGCTGGGATTATCTGGGCGATTATTGCTTATACCTATAAGACCCATAATTTAAGTACCTTAGCTAGACAGGCTCTTGAGCACAATTTCCTTGAATACACTGAATTGTTCTTTTTTCTATTGGTCGCCATGACCTATATCAATGCTATGGTAGAACGTAATGTATTTCAAGTACTACATCATAAAATGGTATCCAGAAACTTCAGTTATCGGCAACTTTTCTGGATTACAGGTTGCGCAGCATTTTTTATATCTCCTATTGCCGATAATCTGACTACTGCCTTAATTTTAGCAACTGTGGTTTTGACTGTTGGCGCTTCAAAACCAGAATTTGTCGCTATTGCCTGCGTCAACATTGTTGTTGCTGCCAATGCGGGTGGAGCTTTTAGTCCTTTTGGAGACATCACTACACTCATGGTATGGCAAAAAGGCATTTTAGACTTTGCCACCTTTTTTACATTGTTTATTCCTGCCGTGATTAATTTTGTTATACCCGCCACTATAATGCATTTCTATTTACCTAAAGACTGTCCGGCCGCATTACCAGAAGAAGTAAATGTAACAGTTCGTCATGGAGGACTGGTCATTGTTATATTGTTTTTGGCAACGATTAGCACCTCAATTTTCTTTCACCAATTTTTACATCTGCCCCCTGCTATTGGTATGTTAATGGGGCTTGGTTATTTAAAAATGTTTGGTTATTACTTGCACATCAAGTTCAAACGTGAAGAATCTTCTTTTGATATTATTCCTGGCTCAGAGAGTGTCGGCAGCAGCTTTGATGTATTTAGCCATATTGCAAAATCTGAGTGGGACACTTTATTTTTCTTTTATGGTATTGTTATGGCCGTCGGTGGGCTAGGGTTTATGGGGTATTTAACTCTCGTTTCAGAGTTTATGTATATAGATTTGGGACCAACAACAGCCAATATACTGGTAGGTGTTCTTTCAGCCATCATTGATAATATTCCTGTGATGTTTGCGGTATTATCAATGCATCCAGAAATGTCAGAAAGCCAATGGCTATTAGTAACACTAACAGCAGGAACGGGGGGTAGTTTATTGTCCATAGGTTCTGCTGCGGGGGTTGCTCTGATGGGACAAGCAAGAGGGTTTTATACTTTTTCCAGCCATTTAAAATGGATGCCAGCCATCGCATTGGGCTATTTCGCCAGTATTTATGCTCATTTAATAATAAACGGTTGAATCATGGTGTTAAAAACCGTTTCAGGGAAAGCCCTTTTTAGTCAGTCATCCAGTCTCATCTGTTACGTACAGAATCATTTTTAATTTATCATGTCCTCCATAATCTAACTGGACAGATACTTCTGGGAAGTTAAGCCTAATTATCTTAGCTTCACTCCTATCTGAAAGTGAAGTTTTCATAAAATACTTCTGATATGACGTGTGATGAAGTTTTCGACTATCAATTTGGCAAAATACACGGTTTATTATAATATAATGATTTACTAATTAAAATGTTCTATAATTCATCTCTTTCTAAGCTCCCTTTAGTATTAAAATGAATTTCAGCAGTCCATTTCTTTAGCTAAATAGTTTATCTATCAAATAAACCAAATATTTTGACTTACCACTCTAAAACCCGATTACTTTTTCTAACCTGCTATTTAATTATATCCTCAGCAGCTAATGCTGAATGGTCTATTGGCGGAGATTTTAGTACATACTATACTGATGATGTTGCGCTATTTTCAGCAACACGTCGCTTTTCACTTGAGCAGGACCCTACTCAGCCAATGGTTGACGAACCAGAACAGGGAAGCGATTTTGTCTACGAACCGCATGCCTACACAAAATGGCTAACGGAGAATCAGCTTGGGGCTTTTCAAGTAGCTGTTGATGCAGGTGTTTATATATTTCAACAGAACTCTGCTTATACTCATGGCTTTTTTCAAATAGAGGTAGGACAGGCATTAACCGAACAGACCAAATTAGAATTTTTTTATGATTATATACCCGATCAATTTATTGGCTCAAAAGCACTGGTTTCAAATCAACATGCACATACAGAGCATGAAGAAGTAAAAGAAAAACTAGATAGTCATGTTTGGTCTCTTCATCTGGAACACGAGTTGACTGAACACTTTATGCTAAGAGGTTTGGCTAGATATGGAATAAGAAATTATGACGAGCCTTTTGCATACCGTGATATTCAATTTTTTACAGTAGGTTCACACCTAGAGTGGGTGATATCTCCAGATATTGAGTTTTTAGTAGGATATCATTATGAAAGAGGTTATACCGATCAAGCTAAAACCGAGCGCTATAATGATGATATTGGTTATATCAATCACTATGCATCTGCAGAACTAATTTTTCATCTGATGCCTAAATTAAAGATGAAAGTGGGAGTGGATTTTGAGCATAATGATTTTACCAGCCCCCATACACCTGATATACATTTTAACGGCAGTGAGAATGTATATCAGGGTGAGTTGGAATTGTTATATGAACTAACCCATACTATGATGTTGAAAGCTGGGTGGCAACATGGAAAGAGGAAATTTAATTATGAGTCATACTGGGTTGATAATAATAACGCATGGATCGGGGCTGAATTTCATTTTTAAAACCACTTTACTGCTGTCACATTCTAGCCATCCTGCTGCGCAACAAAATGTTCATTAAGAAAGCGGTTACATAGGTCAGCAACTTGCTCTTGCTGATTTAAAATAAAATCAATGAATGCAGATGCAATAGGTGATAACTTTTTGGTTCTATGATGAACCACATACCAATTTCTTAGCAAAGGAAAATGCTGAACATCCAACTCTACCAGACATTTTGTTGCCAGCTCCAAAGTAACACTATGCCGAGAAACTGCGGATAGACCTAAACCAGCCATTACAGCTTGCTTAATAGTTTCTGTACTTCCCAGTACCATGCTAGAAGACAATTTTATGTTGTTGGAATGAAGAAAACTTTCCAAAGCAGTACGAGTGCCAGAGCCTGGTTCTCGAAAAATAAATGCCTGTTCCTGTAAATCAATTAACGAAATATTCTTTTGCTGCGCCAATGGATGTGATGGATTGGCAATAATAACAATCGGATTATCTACAAAGGGGTGGCGAGTTAACCTCATAGATTCTGGAACTAGACTCATAATGACCAAATCATCATCATTATCTTTTAATCGCTGAATAATTTGCTTCCGGTTAACAACTTCCAATTGAATATTGACCTTTGGATAGAGCTTTTGAAATGCGCCCAACAAATGTGGCGTAAAATATTTAGCACTAGTTACCACGGCTAGACTAAACTCACCCTCCAATCCTCCTTTCATTGCGCTTAATTTCATATTCATGCTGTCTATCCGCTCAAATAAATCAATACAAAAAAAGTCAAGCTCTTGCCCAGCAGGCGTCAAAAAGAGTTTTTTACCTATTTTTTCCAGTAACGGTAAACCTAGACTATCTTCCAGCTGTTTAATTTGAATACTTACGGCTGGCTGTGTTAAATGTAACTTATTAGCCGTCTCTGTGTAATTCATTGATAAGGCAAGTTGCTGAAAGATTCTTAATTGGTGTAGGGTTGCTCGCATTGTGACCACCTATAAATATTTATATATGCAGATCATTATATATATTTATTATTATAAATCCATTGGATTAGTTATGATAATCGTCATGCTAACGATCACCGAATCTATCCAGTGTATACACAAAGCGACGTGGTAATAATACCAACAGAAACTGCATACGACCTTACTGTTGATGGCTCAAAATCACTGGCTGAAAAACGATTATTTGGCAACCATTTTCAACCAACAGTGCCGAATTTTCTATGGTGTTTTACCATCAGCTATGCCAATTTGACACAACTTCAGCTGGTGATTCACGCTCTAAACTAAGCCGTAAATAAAATGAAATTTTTTAAAACAACAATATCTCACCTTCAAGACGATATTTTTGGTGGATTAACGGCTGGATTCGTTGCGTTACCTTTAGCACTAGCCTTTGGTGTTCAATCAGGCATGGGAGCAATCGCTGGCTTATATAGTGCAATAGCACTCGGAATAATGGCAGCATGGTTTGGTGGAACACCTACTTTGATTAGTGGTCCAACAGCCTTGGTGACCGTAGTTTCTGCCGTTATCATTGCTACTGCAATTAATACTAGCGAGAGCATGGATGTTGCCATGGGAACCATTGTTGCAACATTTTTGTTAGCAGGTGTTTTTCAGTTATTTTTAGGGTTAATAAAAGCAGGTCATTATATTCATTACATTCCCTATCCTGTCATTTCCGGTTTTATCAGTGGTATCGGAGTACTTCTTATTTTACTTCAGCTTTTTCCATTTCTAGGCCACACTTCGCCCCAAAATATTTCTGATATTTTTGCAGAGCTTCCAGGCATTTTAAATCAGATTAATTACGCAGCGGTTGGGCTTGCAGGTTCAACCATTGCAATCATTTATTTATTCCCTAAAATCAGCAAGATCATACCCAGTTCATTTGCGGCTCTTATCCTGCTAACAATTACGTCAACACTCTTGGGACTGGATGTCACAATTATTAGCGATATTCACATAGACTTACCTCAGTTCAAAATTAATACTCTCAAGTCACTTAACTGGTTCGATTTATCCACAATTATTTTACCCGCTATGACAATTGCGGTACTAGGAGCAATAGATTCTTTATTAACGTCTGTCGTTATTGATAAAAAAACTAAAACCAAGCACAACAGTAATAGAGAAATGATAGGGCAAGGGCTCGGTAATATGCTTTCTGCTGCTATTGGCGGTATTCCTGGAGCAGGCGCAACTATGCGTAGCATGAACAATATCAATGCAGGTGGAAAAACCTGTTTATCTGGTGTTATCCACAGTATTTTATTACTGACGCTCCTGTTTTTTGCGGGTAAGTATGCTGCATATATACCTTTACCCATTTTGGCAGGTATTCTGATTACAGTCGGAATAGAGATCATTAATTACAAAGAAATCAAATGTTTTATTCATGCACCTATAACCGATGCAGTTATTATGCTTATCATATTAGGTCTAACAGTCTTTATCGACCTATTTCAAGCGGTTGCTATTGGAGTCGTTATGGCTGTAATTTTATTTATGAAAAAGATCAGCTTGATAATGGAAGATAAAACAGTAGAACCTTATCCCAAAGACTTTATTGATGAAAAAGCATGGGAAGATGAAGGAAACCTTCCAGAAGAAATACAAAAAAAAGTTTTCATTAAACATTTTGATAATACAATTTTTTTAGAATTTGCCAACAAATTTCATACCATGACTAAATCACTTCCTGAAGTGAGAATTGTCATTATGCGCATGAAAAGAGTTTCATATCTTGATCAAACTGGAATCATTGCTATAAAAGAGGCTATTACAGTCTTACAAGACAATAATATATTGCTGGTGATTACAGAAATACAGCACCAACCCTTGGATATGCTAAAAAAATCACGAATAATCCCCTACTTGATTCCCCAAGAAAATTTATATGTAGATTTTCAACATGCAATCCAAACAGTGAAAGCTAGCAATATTGCCACTCTTGCCTCTGAAACAAAGCTAGATAAATCTTTATCTATTGAATCAATTACTATACAGAACACCTAATGGTTACTACAAGATAACGGTGACATATACTTCACGCGGCCACGACTACGGATTTCTAATCGCTGAGTTTGTAATGGTCTAATAATCTTGGAAGGATTTATAGCTTATAATCCTCAAAAATTAGGACGATTAAATGACCAGTACAAATACACGAAAACCCAAAATAAGTCAGATTGTAAAAAGAGATGCAAAAACCAAAAAAGAAGTGTGGATACAAGGATTGGTTGCACGTCGAGGTAAAAAGTGTGCTGCGGTGGCATTGGCTAACAAAACAGTGAGAACGGCTTTTGCAATGCTTACACAAGGTACAGAATATAAAGCAGAGCTCTTAGCTGCTTAAACAGAGTTCCAACAATAAAAATGCAAAAACGAAGATAAAAAATCAGCGTGTTAAATCAGTACGCAACAAAGAGCTTCGAGCTCGCCAAACAGATTCCTGATTACCCATGAGTTTCAGCTAAACCTGGCGAGTGTGAGGGTTTTGCTCTTAAGCCCTCGCCCCAGGTGGGGAGAGGGTTTGGGTGAGGGGAAGTTAAACAATTCTCTTCTTCAAATATTTTCTTTTGTTTTTTTAAGAGATTAAAAGAACAAG
>Ga0209826_1000799_pt1 | contig 22508 bp, 13 predicted proteins | sample GOMGulsemesocosm_5_FD_184637 | JGI IMG/M metagenome (GOLD analysis project Ga0209826, IMG submission 184637) | Methane-oxidizing microbial communities from mesocosms in the Gulf of Mexico - GOM15C Gulf of Mexico (SPAdes) (version 2) | ecosystem: Environmental > Aquatic > Marine > Cold seeps... | reverse complement strand
TGACTCGTTTGCAGCCTCTGTTACCATGCCAATTGAAGAGGAAACCTCTTGAGTTCCTGCTGCGGCTCTTTGGACACTAGCGGAAATTTCCTGAGTTGCGGCACCTTGCTGTTCAACGGCAGATGCAATCGCTGCTGCAATTTCATCCACCGAACGAATGGTGTCGGAGATACCTTTAATCGCATCAACAGCTTCTGTTGTTGCATCCTGTACTTCTGTAATTTGAGCGCTAATCTGCTCTGTTGCTTTTGCTGTTTGAGAGGCAAGGTTTTTAACTTCTGATGCAACAACAGCAAAGCCTTTACCAGCATCGCCTGCCCGAGCAGCTTCAATTGTTGCATTGAGAGCAAGCAGATTTGTTTGTTCTGCAATATCCTGAATAAGGGAGACAACTTCACCAATATTCTGGGCACCGGAATCCAGACCCTTAATGAGCACATTTGCTTTGTCCGCTTCATTAACGGCCTGATTTGTGATCGTTGATGACTGGTTTACTTGAGAACTGATTTCCCGGATTGAAGCCGATAATTCCTCCGCGGCAGATGCGACAGATTGCACATTTGATGTTGCATTGCCAGAGGCTTGCGATACTGAGGATGCTTGATCTGTTGTCCGTTGAGCAATATCAGTCATTGTCTGCGCCGTTGATTGCATTTCTGTTGCTGCAGATGCAACACCGTCAACAACTGATCCTACAGAATTTTCAAAGGAAGAAACAAGTTCGGTAAGAGCCTGTTGTTTTTCTTCTTCTGCCGTCTCTTTGGCTTTCTCTTCTTCAATAATTCGAGCTTCACGGCGTTTTTCTGCCTCAACGCGAACGGCTTCGGCATCTACTTGAGATTGCTCTTGCTCACCCTCAAGTTTCCGTTTCTCAATGGCCGAGTCTTTGAAAACCTGAATGGCTTGCGCCATATTACCAATTTCGTCTTGGCGATCAACGTAACCAATTTCTACATCAAGGTTTCCAGCAACCAGTTCTCCCATTTCATTAGTCATTTGCGCCATAGGAACGGTTAATTTACGGAAAGATGTGAAAACGACAGCAGATATCACACCAAGGATAACAAGTGTTGCGATGACTGCAGCAATTACCAATCCGATAAGAGCACTATTCAAACTGTGATGAGATAAAGAAAGAGAAAGGGTTCCGATAACCTCGGTTTGGTCTCCTTCAACATGCTGGATTGGAGAGATGCTTGTGGTCAGAGACATCCCATCAGCGTTGTCACCATAACTAAACAATACTTTTCCCTTAGGGTCAGTAACTTCTGCATATTGGAAGTCAGGATCCTGACTTAGATCCCCTAGCAATTTTTGAGCAGCCTCATCATCCAAATCCCACATTGGAGTTGCTATGGCATTCGATTGAAGAGCCGTTACAATATTTGCACGATTCACCAATTGTTGCTGTTGAGCATCCTGATACGAGAAAACACCTCCCGCAGCGGCAATAATCAGTGTCAATAAAGTAAATCCAATTACGCTAGCCAGAATTTTGGCCTGCAAGGATAAGCCACTTTGACCATCGGTGTTTTTTTTATCGTTCATAACAAATACCTTTTTGGCATTAACCTTAAGTCAGCCGGGATAACTAAAAATTTCACACTATTCAAAATTTGTTCATTAAGCTATTGAGGCCGTCAGATTGGTATGTGACGGGGCCCAAATGCTAACATGTCCAAGTCATTCAGGATCAATTTGTGCTTAGAGAGCAAAAATCGTCTAGGCACAATTTGATTTATAATTGGTAATATTTGGTTAAAAAATGTGTCGTTCTCTAATTTATTTAAAACATTTTTAGTTCCAAGATTGTGTTGAAAGCTCGAATTCTTGGTTGTTGGCTAGCTTTATGGCAAATACTGGGTTTATTAGCGTTCTTAATTAGCCTTTTCAGTAGCGTTGACGATAGTTGGCCTAAAGTAAATTATCTAATTAGTTTATATTAATATTATAGTAATATGATTTAGCTATTTTTATGGTCGCTCTTTAGTCGTGATTTGGGCCGGTTCATTGATTTCGTACACTGAAAACTGGAATAGAAATTGAAAAAGATCGGAATACCAGAATTTGAAGATCAAAGATTGGTTGCACTTAAATACCTAGATGTGCTGGATACAGGGCCAGACGAAGATTTTGATCGATTGTCACGCCTCGTTAAGGCGCATTTTGATGTGCCAATTGTACTCTTTGGTTTGATAGATGAAGAGCGGCAATGGTTTAAGTCGAAACTGGGATTCGAACGAGAAGAGATACCCAGAGAAACCTCCCTTTGTACACATACTATATTGGGAAATGAGGTCGTCTACTTTTCTGATGTAAGTATCGTTCCTGAATTTGTTGAAAATCCTCTTGTAACGGGTGAACCCAATATAAAATTTTATGCCAGTGTGCCACTTGCTGTCGATGGAGGCCAAAAAGTAGGAACACTGAGTATTATTGATACCGTTCCTAGAGAAATGTCTGGGCAGCAACTTGCATCATTCCGTGATTTTGGAACATGTTTTGAGCAACATCTTATACAACGCAGGATTCAAGGTGATGCTGATTTTCTCATCTCTCAAACATCAAGGTTAAATACACTTTTGGAAACAGTCGCCGATGGCATTGTAACCATTGATGATAAGGGGATGATTGAAAGTCTTAACACGATCGCAGCCCATATATTTGGGTTTGAGCCCTATGAAATTGTTGGAAAAGATTTTGATGAGTTGATGCCAAATTTGGGTCAGGGCGGTTGGTCTGCCTATAGAAATCAATTTTTCAGTGATAATTGGATGACTGAATCTGGTAAGATTGATGATATTTATGGGTGCCGAAAAAACGGAACTCTTTTCCCGATGGATTTCTCTGTTCGAGAGATGTCCATTGATGGTAAGCGATTATTCACAGGTATAATCCGCGACATCACGGATAAAAAGGCATTTGACGATGAACTCAAGCAAGGCCGTCAAATTCTTGAGATGACTAAAGAAAATGTTCCGGTTGGTATTCTTGTGTTTGATAAGGAGTTTAAGCTTTCAATTGCCAACCGAGAAGCTGAAAGGTTGCTGGACCTACCGAAGGACAGTTTGTGTTTGGGGCGCTCTTTTAAAAATGTGGTCACCTATTTGATTGAGCGAGGTGATTATGGTGCAGGGGATGTAACTAAGAAAGTCAGATGGCTTCGGAAGGTGGCCCAGGGTAATAAACCTCAAAGGTTTATGCAAAATTTTGGTCGAAACAAACATGTGGAAGTAGCAACCAGAACTATGCCCGGTGGGGGGATGGTTTCAATATTTTCTGATATGACTGCTCATTTTGAAAATGAAGAAAAACTGGAGAAACTCCTTCAAAAAGCAAATACCGCAAATCAGGCTAAAAGTAGTTTTTTGTCTTCTATTAGTCATGAGATACGAACACCGTTAAATGGTGTGATCGGGGTTGCATATATGCTGGGCGATACAGATTTAAATAGTGATCAACAAGAGAAACTTAATACCATTTTGAGTTCAGGAAACACTTTGCTTGAACTGATTAATGATGTTCTGGATATGAGTAAAATTGAGACGGGTAATTTGGACTTGGAAGTTATCGTCTGTAATTTGCGTGAAGTAATTACGTCAATCCTACCACCTTTTGAGTTTCAAGCTGAGAAACAAGGGGTAAAATTTACTGCAATTATAGACCCCCTTGTATCCTCATTTCATTATGCTGATCCAACACGGATCCGACAACTTGTCATGAATTTACTGAGTAATGCTTTGAAATTTACCGAAGAGGGCAGCGTAAATTTGTCCGTTATCGTTGTGCCTGATGCGGGATTAACCGAGCAAGTTATCCAGATTTCTGTCGAAGATACCGGCGTTGGAATTTCGAGTGACGCTTTGGAGGAGGTTTTTGACTCATTTTCTCAGGCCGATACGTCCATTACCCGAAAGTTTGGAGGGACGGGGCTGGGTTTATCCATAGTGAATAACCTAGTTTCTTTGATGAAAGGGAAAATTACGCTGACAAGTGAACTTGGGGAAGGGAGTTATTTTTGTATAAATCTACCGCTCAATGTTGTGTCAGAAGAAGATGCCCCTTTAGCGTTATCTTCTCAGGATATAGGTGAGACGTATGATTTCAGACCTCTGACTATTCTTGTAGCAGAAGATAACGATGTGAATGCCATGATTGTTCAGGCTTTTTTAGAAAAAGCGGGGCATTCGTCTCAAGTCGCAAAAAATGGAAAAATTGCTGTCGAAATGCTTAGACATGGGACTTTCGATTTAGTTTTGATGGATGTTCATATGCCTGAAATGGATGGTATTGAAGCTACCAAAAAAATCCGCGAAAAAGAACATTATAATAATTTGCCAATTGTTGGACTTACTGCAGATGCGTTTTCGGAACGTCATGCCCTATTTTTGGATATTGGCATGAATGACGTTTTGACTAAACCTTTTACGGAAAGCCAATTAGAAGACATTCTTGTCAAACACGTCTTTTTAGGCTCAGCCCAAATTCCGACAAGAGAGGGAGAGGGCTTAAAAAAAATACAGAAAACGACAACTAATATAGGAGGTTTTTTTGAGGTGACCCATGTTGAACCCATTGGTTGTGATGAGAAGATGAACGACTTTTTAGAAGGGCTTGGTACAGATATCGCGCGATCTCTTATCGAAAAATCACCCGCGGCTATTTTGGAGGAACTTGATAGTTTACGGGAGGGGCTTAAAAATGAAGATAGCCAACTTGTTCTTCGTGCGGCTCATACTATCGCCGGGGTTGCTGGGTCAATGTGTGCAGACAGGCTCGCCAAACAAGCCTCTTTAATAGAAAAAAAATCAGGTGAGATGACGCATATTCAGACTGTTTTGCCTGAAATGGAAAAAACAGTGGAAGATACAATTGCCTGGTGGACCAACAAAGTGCATGAAATTGGCTGAAGGCTTAACTTTAGTGAAAATTTCGTCCTTTTGGCATGACCGATGTTGAACGAGGATGTCGCCATAGATTTGGTTTTGCAAGACGAGGTTTCTGAAGGTTTTCCTTCTGAGGTTGCTCGGTTGCTCCTTCTTCTGTCAGTCGGATAAGCTCTTCTGATAGATCTTCAATATGATGGGCAATAATGTGGATTACATTTTGCTCTTTTTGCAACTCTCCTTCAATTAACACTAATCTAGCCGAGAGAACAACGCGTCGGTAGATTTCGAATTTTTTAGGCCAGACGATGACATTGGCTGTGCCTGTCTCATCTTCAAGTGTCATGAAAATAACGCCGGCGGCGGTTCCGGGACGTTGTCGTGCGAGAATAAGCCCGGCGACTTGAACCCGCCTTCCTGAATGGCATATAGGCAAGTCAGTTGCCTTTAGCACACGGGATGCTGTCAGGTTTGGTCGTAGGAAAGTGAGAGGGTGGGCTTTTAGGGATAATCTCAAGCTTGCATAATCTTCAACGACATGTTGGCCCAAGGGCATGGTTGGCAACGTCATTTCAACTTCATTTTGAAAATTCCTATGAGTATCCTCTGCTGCGGCAAAAAGGGGAAGTTCTTCCAAAGCAGCCCGTTTTCCGCTATGTCCCCCAATGCCGCGAACAGCCCAAAGTGCGGCGCGGCGATCCAATCCGATGGACCGGAAGGCATCTGCATGGGCAAGATCTTCAAGGCCTTTCATATCAATACTTGTCCGAAAGTATAAATCCCGAACGCTATCATATCCTGTGGTTCGCATTTCCATAATGCGATGCCCCAACATTTCTTTGAGGCCACGTATTTGTCGTAATCCAAGTCGTAAATTCCAGTATTTTGATCCTGTTTCTGCTTTCTCCAGCCGATAATTCCAATCACTTTTATTTATATCTGCAGGGAGGACTGCTCCGCTATGTTCCCGAAAATCTCGAACCAGACTGGATGCAGAATAAAAACCCATGGGCTGAGAGTTGAGGATGGCGGCCGCAAAAACATCAGGATAATGACATTTAAGCCATGCTGAAGCATAAGCAAGCAGCGCAAAACTTGCAGAATGGCTTTCTGGAAAACCGTAATCACTAAAGCCTTCAATTTGTTTGAAGCAGCGTTCAGCAAAATCATCAGCATATCCACGACTGATCATGCCATTGATAAAACGGTCCCTGAAATCCCCAATATCGCCTGTACGCTTGAATGTTGCCATAGCGCGACGAAGCTGATCGGCCTCTGCAGCCGTAAAGCCAGCGCCAACCATGGCAATTTTCATTGCCTGTTCTTGAAAAAGAGGGATCCCGAGTGTTTTGCTTAACACTTCTTCCAGTTCTTTAGAAGGGTAAGAGACCGGATCAATTCCCTGCCGCCGTCTAAGGTACGGATGAACCATATCCCCTTGAATAGGGCCGGGGCGTACAATGGCAATCTGAATAACCAGATCGTAAAAGCTTGCGGGGCGAAGGCGGGGCAGCATGGACATTTGTGCCCGGCTTTCAATTTGGAAAACACCCACTGTATCTGCTTTCTGGATCATCTCGTAAGTGGCGGGGTCGTCTCGCGGAATAGTCGCCAGTGACATTGGGCGACCATAATGCGTATGAAGAAGATCAAAGGCTTTTTGAAGACAAGTCAACATTCCAAGTGCCAAAATATCAATCTTCAAAATACCAAGGGCATCCAGATCATCTTTATCCCATTCGACGACCGTCCTGTTTTCCATCGCCGCATTTGAAATGGGCGCTAACTCATCAAGAGGCCCACGGGTGATGACAAAGCCGCCCACATGTTGGGACAAATGCCGTGGAAATCCAATCAATTGGCGGGAAAGAAGCAATGTTTGTTTAAGGGTTGGGTCGGATAATCCTAAGCCAGCCTCCGTCGCCTGTTCCCAATCGACGCCTGTGGATGTTTGACCCCATACACTGGATGCAAGGGCGGAGATAATGTCTTCTGAAAGCCCCATTACTTTTGCCACTTCCCGGATGGAACTGCGGGTGCGATAGGTGACGAGGGTGGCGGCAAGCCCCGCCCGATGTCTTCCGTATTTTTTGTAAATATACTGGATCACTTCTTCCCGACGCTCGTGCTCGAAATCCACATCAATATCTGGTGGTTCCCCTCGCTCGGTAGAAATAAATCTTTCGAATAAAAGGTCTATCTCGGAAGGGTTTACTGCGGTAATTCCGAGACAATAACAGACCGCGGAATTTGCAGCAGAACCGCGACCCTGACAAAGGATCGGAGGGCTAGAGTTTCGGGCAAAGCGGACGATGTCATGAACAGTCAAAAAATAAGAGGCATAGTTAAGTTCATTTATTAATGAAAGTTCATAATTAATTGATTTTTTTACTTTTTTTGGAATCCCATTTGGAAAACGTATAAGGGCACCTTCCTGTGTCAGCCTTTCCAATTCGATTTGAGGTGTCGGGCTATCACCACTGGGTTCATCGGGATATTCATAAGCCAGCTCATCCAGTGAAAAACGGCACTGATGAGCAATTTTGATACTCTGTTTAACAGCCTCTTCATACCCTGGAAATAATCGTTTCATTTCTGCAGCAGATTTCAAATGTCTCTCCGCATTCGGTTGAAGACGAAACCCTGCGTCGCGGATGGTGCAATGCTCTCTGATACAGGTGATTATATCTTGTAGGGGGCGGCGGTTAGGAATGTGATACAGGACATCATTCGTGACGACTGTTGGGCAAGGTGTTGAATTTTGGCGCGCAAGATTTGCAAGTTGATCTAGGCGCTTTAAATCTCCTCCTTTGTAGTAGAGGGATAAGGAAAGGTAGCTTTGGTTTGGCAGTTTTTGAGCAAGCTTTCGAAATTGTTCTTCAAATTTCGGCGTTATGTCATACGGGGGCATAGCGATAAAAATCTGGCCTTGGGAATAATGCTCTACGTCTTCAAAAGTCAGGTGGCATTCTCCTTTTGGGGCGCGGCGATTACCAACGGTCAGAAGCTTGCTTAAACGGCTATAGGCAGCTTTATTAGTGGGGAGGCAGATGATTTCAAAACCGTCCAGTAACACAAGGCGTGTGCCAATAATTAATTGAATTTGGAGAGATTTAGCTGCCTTGTAAGCCCGAACAACGCCCGCAAGGGTATTCCGATCAGCAATGGCCACAGCTTCCAGGCCTAGAGTTGCCGCAGTGAGCATTAGCTCATCAGGATGGGAGCCACCACGCAAGAAACTGAAATTGCTGGTAACAGCCAGTTCGGCATAGGAACTGCGTGGTAATTGCTTGTTTCTCGGATCTTTAGTCATGGAAAAAGCCCTTGTACATACCAACGGGGGGTATCTTGTTCTCGGTTGTAGAGGCCATCTCGATAGAGCCAGAAACGGTGACCTGCTGCGTCTTCGACACGATAATAATCCCGTGTTTGGACTAATTTTTGATCGTCTTTTATGGCCCACCATTCTGGGGCCAAACGTTCAGGCCCTTCAGCGCGGGTAATATGATGCTGCAAACGTCGCCACTTAAACCGAAGAGGAGGGCCGTCAGGAACCTGCGCCAAAACAGTGATCAATTCTGGCGGAGAGAAAAGGAGGAAAGGGCGCGGAGGATACGGATTTCTTGATTGCCAATTCAGGGCGGTTTTTTTTGTGAAAATGGGAACCGATCGAGTCGCATTCTCGGGAATATAACTTTCCGTTGGGACAGGGCGGGTTACTTTGTCGAACCCAAATCGATTACCAAAACGATCCAGAAGCCTATCAATTTCTTGAGTTGAGTTTGTATGAGATTCTCTCTCAAAGTTGGTCAGTGGCACAGGTAATATATTTTGTTCGTCATCCATCTCTTCCACGTTGTCGGCGGCCATGGTCATAAGATCGATGCCGTATCCAGTATCCAAATCGTCATGCAAACGTGAGAGACTTTCTTGAAACAGAAGCGCAAGGTGGTCCGCTTGTTGGCAAAGACGGCTGGTGCCGATCGATAAATGTTCTAAATGTCCATCAACACGAAAAATCTGCACATGCAGTCTCCGTGTCCCTTTATTGGCGGCCTTTAAGATCATTTCCATTTGGCTGGAAAGAACAGCAAGGGCTGTTTCCAGTGCTTGATGATGCAAAACGGGTTCATCAAATGGATGCCTGACATGATAAGGGAGAGGCGGGAAAAGAGGATTGAAAATTTCAGCTTCATCCCCTGTCGCTCTGTGCAGGCATTGGATAAGGGATGGGCCAAAACGCGCAGTGAGCGGAGCTTCAGGCGCATTGAGGAGATGCCCGACTTTTCGTAAACCTAACTGGTTGAGACGCAAGACTATAGCAGGATCAAGGCGTAAAGATGAAAGAGGAAGAGGGGATAGGAACGGTTTATTATCCCCTGTTTTGACTAGAGTTAGAGGTTCGTTCCCATATCGCGCGGCAGCCCAGGCCGTTCCCAGGCTGCTTGCCAAGGCAAGATGAGACGTAAGGTGGAAATCATTGAGCTTGTTTTGAATGCCATGCAGCATGGCTCTCTCTCCTCCAAACAAGTGGGCACATCCGGTAATGTCGAGGGCAAAGCCATCCGGCGCATGAGGGGTGACTAGCGGGCTATATCGCTGGAACCATAACGTTAGTTTTTCCAAGGCCTTCAAATCTTGAGAGGGGGAGGCCTTTGCAGATAGGAGTTCCGGATAGAGAGCACGCGCATCCGTAAGTGACATCCCAACGGAGACACCAGATTGCTCTGCGGCTAGGTTTGTCGCAGTCACCCGGACAATACGTTCATGCTCAACTAAAACAAAAGGGGTGTCAGGCCTGTTTTGCTTGTCTAACGGGGTTGTATTCTGCAGTGATAGTTTGTCCGTTTTGTATCGGCGCTCGATCGACCAACGGGGCAGCCAGACAGAAAGAAAGCGTCTCATTGTTCCATTCCAGTTGCCAGATGTTGGGTCGCCCCCGCTTGCAGCGTGTTAAGGCCACTTGCCAGCGGGGGTAGCCAAAACCCGGGACTTTCGCATTTTCGAAAAAGATGGGTTGGCTTGGGCGGGATGTGACAGCCCAGCGGGTGGCTGCCGCAGTTGAGCCACGCCCACTGGCGGGGTGATCTGCTTTGTGATGACGTATCAATAATAATGTTCCGCCATGACGGGCAGCCCGTAGGGAAAGCCGCCGGCTTGCTGTGAAGTCGTATGTTTTCTCTGGCCGGGTTATCGCCGCAATGAGAAGAGGGCATGCGGGCGACGATAACCCTTCTTCTAAAACCCACAGCATGTCCTTTTCATTCTTGACTTCCACATGAAGCAAATTATCCGGGTTAACCCCAAGAAAGGGGAGGCCATGAGCATAGGAATGGGGCGAGTGGTCCAGATCTCGCCCCATACTGCACCAGAGAACGGGAAGGTTTTGTTCTCCGGACAGTTGGTGAAGAAGGCAAGTCGCAAAACCAAGCGCAGCAGGGTAATCGGCGTAATTACCAGGAACAAATTCATGAATAGCCCCGCGAGAGAGACCGCCATCAGGGAGAGCATCATCAAGGCTGGACAGATTAAAAGGAGCCGAGGGAAGGGATGCGTTAGAACGCAAATCTGTATTCAAGCCTTCAATTTGCTCTCTTAACAGATCAATATCTGGTTCTTTGATCACCCTCATCTTGAATTTAATATCCTATTCTTATGTTTATTCTCACATCAAATGAGTAAGATATAAAAATAGAACAAAACGAGAACAAATCAAGAATAATTTCAGTGAAAATATATCGAAATCGAAAATGCCTTTTTATTTCAGTTTATTAGTGGAGAAATAAAAAGGAGGTGATCAGTGCTTTGTTATAGATGCTTGAGAGGACTGATATTCCGAGAGCCATCCTATGAAATGATCTGCTGCAATCGGTTCCTTAATATAGAAGCCTTGAGCAAGTTTACATTCCAGTTTCTCCATAGCATCCATTTGTTTTAGTGTTTCTATGCCCTCAGCAATGACGGCTATTCCCAAACTATTGGCAAGGTTTGCAATGGATTTACATGTTGCATCGGCTTTTTTTGACAATCCGATTTGAGAGACAAAGGATCTATCAATTTTGAGGGAAGATACAGGAAATTCCAAAAAACGCTGAAATGAGGAGTACCCGACCCCGAAATCATCAATGGTAATTTTGCAGCCCATTTCGTGAATTTGCGTTAGATGACTGACTAAAAGAGAAGAATTTGAAAGGGTTGCTGTCTCTGTTATTTCAATTTCAAGGGCTTTGGCTGGAAGTGCATATTTTTCCAACGTATTTCTGATAAGGGTCACCATACTGGCTCGGCAAATCTGTACAGGGGATACATTCACCGCCACAGGTATAAGGATGCCATGTTGATCTTGCCAGGCTTTGATTTGCGCACAAGCTGTGTCCAGCACCCATTCTCCTATAGGGACGATATCTCCAGATTGTTCAGCGGCAGGAATGAAATCATTGGGAAGGATTAGAGAATTGTTCTTTGGGTACCAGCGAATTAATGCCTCTGTTCCGCAAACAGTGTGATCGGCAATATTGATTTTTGGTTGATAAAAAACTTCAAACTCTTTGTGACCCAAGGCAAATTGAATACGCGATGAGAGTTTGTCCTTTTGTATGGATTTGGAGAAAGGGAGCTTATTATAAGGCTTCATCATGTTTTTCCCTTTAAATTTTGCGCTATAAAGGGAGAGATCCGCTCGTTTGAAAAATTCTTGAAAATCAATATGCTCGTCGGGCTGTTGGCTTATAACACCAAGGCTAGCGGAGATCGTCAGGCATAGATCTTCTAGTTGGAAGGCTTTGGTGAAAATTCTTCTGATCTTGGACAAAATGATTTCCATGTCACTTTCGCGATTGAGCAGGGTGACAATAATTGCAAATTCATCTCCGCCAAGCCGAGCAACCAGATCTGTTGTACGCACTGAGATTTGCAGTCTTGATGCTACTTCTTTCAGAATAAAATCACCGATTTGGTGGCCATATGTATCGTTGACGGCTTTAAAATCATCAAGATCAATCAAAATCAACCCAATAGGGGTTTTTGTTCGAGAAAATGAGGAGAGGCTATTCTCCATAAATTCATCAAATTTCTTTCGATTGGCAATACGTGTTAATCCATCAATGTAGGCAAGTTCGATCAATTTTTTCTCATGCTTTTTCTGGGCAATGGCAAAGCGAATTGAACGGTTTAAAAGTATGGGGGTAATTTGATCCTTAACAAGATAGTCAGTTGCCCCAAATTCTGTCGCTTGGTAGTCGACTTTTTCACTATTATGGCCCGTGAGTAATATCATGGGAACCATGCAACCAGAGCGGTGCATGTTACGGATAATATCAAGGCCTTGATGTTCCCCAAGATTTTGATCGATCAGACAAGCATCATAAGGAGAAAACAAGGACAAATAATCTATTTTCCTTGAGTTCTTGATCCAATCCACATCAATCTTTTTACCAGGAAAAGCTTTGTCTAGTTGCCTGGCAGCCATCATATAATCGACTTCATCATCATCAATAATAAGGATTTTCATTTTTCTAACCCAAGTAAAATTGATTATGATTATATATACGCTAAAGCTGTGTGGAAATCTACATAAAATATTTCTAAATTAACATATTTATAAAATTAAATATTTACGAAAAAACGGAGCTGATGTCCTGAATATTATGCCGCAGCAAATATACGTTTTTTGGTTTTCCAAAGTAAGGCGCCAATAATAAACATATTCAGAAAATTCCAGGCTATACCATTGATAAAAGCGGCTTGGTAAGAGCGCGTAAAATCAAAGATTAGGCCTGATAGCCAACCACCAAGTGCCATCCCGATAACGGTTGCAAATATAACCAGTCCAACACGTTGCCCTGCTTCTCTTGCTGGAAGGAATTCACGAATGACAATGGCATAACTTGGAACAATTCCGCCTTGAGACAGGCCAAAGATAAAAGAGACAATATAAAGGGATATAAGACCATCAAAGGGAATGTAGAAAAATAGGGCCGTACACTGTAGAACTGATCCAATAAGTAAAGTTCTAAGACCGCCAATATAATCCGCTAGAATACCAGAAACCAGCCGGCTTATTATACCGCCGACAAGCATTAGCGATAACATCTCCGCACCACGTGCAATCCCAAAGCCAAGATCGGCGCAATAGGCAACAATATGAACCTGAGGCATAGACATGGCTACGCAACAGGCAACCCCGGCAATCACTAGAAGTGTCTGCAATGTTCGAGGAGAAATTTCAGATTTTTTTCTATTTGCGGGTATATTTGTAGATGTACCTTCTGGGGATAAAGGATAGGACGGCCGGCGCTTGCGAAGCAATAAAGTAAGGGGAGCTAAAACGGTCACAATAATTATAGAAACCAGAATGTAGGCTTCTCGCCATCCCTCGTCGACAACGATTTCTTTCAGAAAAAACGGCCAAATTGCACCTGCAAAATAGTTTCCGCTCGCCGCGGCCGCAATCGCCATGCCTAAACGACGGTGGAACCAATGCGAAATATCAGACATAAGGGGGCCAAAAAAAGTCGATGTTCCAAGACCGATCATGAGCCCTTGAATAAGGGAAAATTGCCATATGTTTGTCACTAGCGTTGAAAGGTAAAACCCTGAACTCAGTAGTAACGCAGAGATAAACAAGGGTAAGGCAATACCATGTCGATCCACTATTTTTCCAACAAGAAAATTACCTGCACCAAAACCGATCATAATGGCTGTAAAGGGTAGACTGGCCTCTGCTCGATCAACTCCATACTCTGCTTGTATCTTCGGTATAATAACAATAATTGACCACATGCCGACGCTGCCAATAGTTGCTAAAACGACAGAAATTGCCAGACGGAACCAAGAATAAGAACTATCCAGAAAGACAGGAAGATCACTATCGGAATTCCCGATAGGGGCGGAGTCAGTTACTTGTGTCACGAGGATACTTTCGAACAGAGGGAGTACAACCTGATCAATAGAATAATATGACTTAATTTAAAAGTTAATCTTGAAGGGTCTGATAAATTTATAAGCGCAGTTCTTTATCGGATGTGTCCTTAATCTTTGGTGATTTACCTAATGGCGAGGTTGCAGGTCTAGTGAGATGAAATCCTCAATACTTGTTTGTTCGACATCCGTTGGGAAATAGCGTGCTGCACGGGAGCGGGCAACGGGGCGAATAGGCAGTGTGTGATTGTTGTTTTCCAAGCCTTGAGCCCAATCACGTAATATGGGGAGGGCATGTCGGGTGGCTGAAGGTTCCATAAAGTGGGAAATAAACCGCGCAACTTCTTCTTTTTGTCCTGCCTGAATGACCGCAATGGATTGCAAAATTCGCCATTCATCCACCGAAATTCCAGAACAGCATAAGCAGCGAATGTCTACAGGGCGACAATTTCCGCTAATAAGCATGGTCATAAAACTGTCCAGAGAAAGTAAACTTTCAGAACATTTTGCCAATCGATACGCGTCATGTAACACGTTGAAGAAGCGGTGGTCTTGTTTGAAAGAGTCGGCCCAATATCGAATGCCCCACAAGGTGAGCTGCTCTGCAAACCGCAAATCTGTTAAGTTCTGAGGTAATGTTTCAGAAGAGGCCATAGTGATTATCTTTCATTGGTATTTATATTTTTAATAATGATAATCATTCGCAATTAAGTCAAGTAAAATTTCATTTCCATTTGGGCAGTTCGCTTTACCTGTCCTTTCAAAAGACGACTTTTGCTGGGAAAATGTTGGTAATCAAAAGATTCCTATCCGGAAAATAGTGACAAAGTCTGTAAATAGGCAACAGGCACTTTTCCCTATCTTGGAGCGCCTGTTGCCGCATCAAATGCATAGGGATTAAGTGGTTTCCTCTGTCAGAAGTTTGAAATAGAGATCCCGTAATCGCTTAGTAACGGGCCCAGCTTCTCCATCGCCAATTGTTCTACCATCGATTTCTCCTACAGGAGTTTGCGCCCCAAATGTTCCTGTAATAAATACCTCGTCGGCATCATAGGTCTGGGTAAGGGAAAAATTCTTTTCGAAAACAGGAATGTCATTTTCTTTGCACAGGGAAATGACTTTAGCCCGTGTAATTCCGTTCATGCAATAGTCCCCGGTTGATGTCCAAACTTCCCCTTTGCGAACAATAAAAAAGTTGCAACCATTTGTCGTATTCACAAACCCATGAGGGTCCAGCATTAAGGCTTCATCTGCTCCCGCTTTTTGAGCATGAATGCCAGCAAGAATACAATTTAACTTTGAATGGGAGTTTAATTTGGGGTCTTGTGACATGGGAAGTCCCCTGACGATGGGAACTGTATGTAGTCTAATACCCTGATCAAGGAGGGTCGCGCTGGGTTTCGAATGCTCCATGATAATAACAATTGTTGGGCCCGATTGGCTAAGTCTTGGATCTTGGAAGGGTTTTTCCTTAATGCCCCGTGTGACCATAAGGCGTGCATGGGTATTGGTTGTCATACCATTGGCGGCCGCGGTGTCGTTCAATGCTTGAATGAAGCCATCCCGACTTAACTTCAAATCCATATCTAAAGCTTTTGCCGCACCAAATAAACGATCCATATGCTCTTCAACAAAAGCCCACTTTCCATTGTAAAAGCGTATTCCTTCCCATATCCCGTCACCGAGCATAAATCCGGAATCGTAAACAGATACAACCGCTTCCTTCTTTGGAACAATATCGCCATTTACATAGATTTTTAGGTGATTATTTCTGTCATCTATTTCAGCAGCATGTGTCGAATGGTGGGAATCTTTTTTTGTCATTTGTCCTCAACTCGCGATAAGAATTTTTTCCATTGTGGCTGGAAATTCACTAAAGATCTATCCTGTTAATAGAAATCGAAAAGACTGCACTCGATCACAATGCTGAGCAAAAGAGAATAATTATAAGTGTCGTACATAATGGGTTCAAAATTGCGGATTTTTTGACAAATTTAGTTATTCAAATTGTGCGGATATATAATATTTGGCGAATCTATATGGATAGGGACGAACTCTTGATTTGAGTCAAAATAAAGAAACGTGAAATAAAGTAATATAATAAAGAAAAATACTAAAAATTACATATGTCTTTTAGGTGTGTTTTTAATAAAATTGTTTGAATTCAATCATTATTTGTTTTCTGCTTGTTTTGCAATCCGTTGCCTATATCAATAGTAAGAATTGTAGGTATTTCTTAAATAGAAACATTTAAAAAAGAAACTGAAAGTTCTGAGTATGCACGCTTTAATTATTGATAAGTTCGAGATTTGCAGACAAGGCTTTAAAGTGGCGTTAGAAGCTTTCTTCGACGATGTGATCATATGTGAAGCTGGTACAATTGATGAAGCTTTGGCGTGCTTGAATAAACACGCATCAGATGTTGTTATTCTTACAATGGAAACTGCACGTGGTGAGATCAGTCATATGTTGAGTAGGTTGCAAGAAAATGCGTTTAATACTCCTATTGTTATCGTTGGTGAGGCTGAAAATTTTGAATCTGTAAAGGAAGCTTTTCAATTTGGCGTCAGAGGTTTTCTCGACAGGTCAAATAGCAAAAATGTAATGATTGCGGCAATTCAACTGGTTCTTGCTGGAGGGCAATATTTTCCGCCTGAAATTCAATTTAGTTTGTTACGCGAAGATACAGAAAATAACCAAATTTCAAAGAATAATGAAGAAAAAGAAAAATACCTGACCCGAAGACAATTGGAAGTTTTAAGGAGAGTTGCTCTGGGGAAGTCAAATAAAATGATTGCTCAGGATTTGGGGATTGCACCGGGAACTGTAAAAGTTCACATATCGAATTTAATGCGAGATTTACAGGCAAAGAATAGAACGCAAGCTGTAAGCATCGCCAGCGCGTTACAAATACTTTGACCTAATTTGAGAACGCGAAAAAAAACCTGCACGCTGGGCCGCTATTCCCCAACGCACAGGTAAAATAAGACAGAACACAAAAAATGTGTGTGGTGTGATGATTGTTTTTCAATATTTGAGTTTAAAGAAAAACGATTTTCTATATTCCGTCAGTTCCAGAGTATCTTGAAGAGGCTATTTAAGGCCTCATGCCACTACAATTTTTTTCAACGCTACTGAACGATCATCAACAAATCGAGCAAATCCGATAAATATTTTTTCAGCGGAATGATTGCCTGCTAACGATATGGAGCCATCTAAAAGGGCTACATTGCCTTGATAAAAATTAATCGTAGCTAAAAAAGTATTTTCTTTATCCTCCTTTGGTGCTGCAAAAATTATATGCCAACCGACAACTCGCTGATCTAATTCCTCTACGTATGTTGGAATGTTGAAACTATCAACCGATCCACCGATATTGTTGCCTTTCATAACCGTTCCTTGAAAGACGCCATGACAATCATGTGTCGTAATTTCATAAGTGCAAGGTAGATCCGACTCCAACCTTACATCCATACGAAGCATGTCCCCGTGGCCATCAAACAAGATTTCCTGAATCTGGTTACTCGGCATTTACTATCCTTCTCAATCTGCTCGCCGACTGTGAAGCTAAAGTGTCAGCATGTTCAGAAGGCTGAGTTCATTGCGCCATATTTGATCTAATGCGTCATGATCCAAATGGACTATGGATTGCTTTTTTTTCTTTTTATTTTCAAAAACTCTCCTATGTCACTTTTGAATATTACTTATTCAATTTTTGCGAAATCTACTGTCTGCATCAATCTCTATAAGATTGTGAAAACATGAAGAAGAAGATTAAGGCGCAAAGTAACCGGAAGAATGATTAGAATTTGTGAAAGGTTTTACATGTTATGTTGGTCATTTACATGTATCTTTTAAAGAAGTTAAACTTCAACTATATTTGTAAATAGTTGCGTGAATCAAAACGAAACAATTTAGTGGAGAGTATCGATATTTTCAGTTTGAATTGGAAATTTTGTCGGTCGGCATTAAAATATGGGCGCTAAGCTATTTCTTTTTGGACAATTCCGGTGGGAGTTAAGTACAGGTTCGACTGTTCCGCCGCTTAGAGAAAAGACGCAAGCCCTGATTGCTTATGTAGCCCTTTCTGGTGGAGGGGTCGTTAAGCGGCGCGAAATTGCGGAACTTCTATGGGAAGAGGGAATTAACCCCAGCGCAAGCCTCCGCCAAAGTGTTCGGGAGATAAAAACGGCGTTAAACGATGCAAATCCTGGTATCTTTGTTGCTGATGCTACACATTTGACTTTAGACCTGAAGAAACTTTGGGTTGATGCGCGATTAGCTACACAAAGTGCCAATTCATTTAAAGCCGGGTTAGTCGAGCAATTTCTTGAATCTGATCTTGGCAGTTTATTACAAAATTGCACTGTCAGCGAAGAAGCATTCGATGAATGGCTTATGACTGAACGTAGTCGACGGAATGCTGACCTTAACTATTCTTTGGAAAAATTTTTACAATATGCAAGTGACAATGATTTAGAATCCGGTCGCTTAAAGCGTATTGCCTCCAAAATTCTGACAATAGATTCTACTAACGAGATTGCTCACCGCGCTTTGATAAGTGCCTACTTTGCTCATGGTGACCGTGCTTCGGCCATTCAACAATATGAGCTGTGCGAAAAACTAATAATGAAAGAGTTTGGTGTTATACCTTCGGATGAGACACGCCAGCTTGCGAAAAGTCTCAGACCAAATCCTCTGGTTGAATCGCCCAAGCCACGTTTTATTTCAACAGTTTTGGCGCAACCCGTTGATAAAGAATTAAAACCTGTTATCCAAGTGCATCCCTTCATGACATCAAGCGACGAAGGTGCTTCGAAATATTATGCAGATGTTTTCCGTGCCGACGTATGTGAGCAATTATTTAGAAATCGCAGGTTTTCTGTAAGAGATTGCATAACAGTGCCACAAACGGGCTCACTTATTAGTAGTGAGTTAAATGATAATGTCCGGTTTTCACATTATACAGTTCGCGGAAATGTTCTTGCGGTCGGCGATAAATTAACGTTGATGGCGCAGCTCTATGATGGTCAGACTGGCGATATTTTGTGGATGACGCGGCTTACTCCGGAATTGGAGGATATTTTATCTGACAATAAAGATGCCGCAGTTCTTGCTGCTATTGAGATGGTTCGATTTATTGAGTTACGGGAAACCGAAAAGGCAAACAACACAGAAGATGGAACTCTAACAGCACGCCAATGTTTAAGGCGTGCAGTCTCAATTATGTTTAATTTCTCGCCTGAAGCTGTTGCTAAAGCAAAACGCTATTTGAAGCGTGCCATGGTGTTACATCCTGATTATCCGGAAGCGATGGCATGGTTGGCTTTTCTTAAATCAATCGAAGTCGGGCAGGGGTATGCCTCGGATGTTGCGGCAACAAAGGAAGAAATAGGTGCACTGGTTCGAAAATCCATTGAATTATGTCCAAATGACGATGAGACACTTGCTATTGCAGGGCATCTTGAAGCCTTCATTCATCATGATTTTGAAAGTGCACTGGAGTTTTTTGACCGTTCCTTTTCGGCAAACCCAAATTGTGCCTATGCATGGGGGTTTGCAGCTATAACAAACTGCTATTTAGGTAAATCTGAAGAGGCGTTGGCAATGCTGGACAAATGTAGGCTGATTATGCCATTTGATCCACATCCATACTATTTTGACACCGCTCGGTGTATTGCCAGTATGCTGTCAGGAAAATATGACGATGCCGTTCGTATTGGGCGTCAAGTTCTCCGTAATAATCCTAATTTTCACGCCAATTATCGTCCGCTGATATCAAGTTTGGGACATCTGGGTAATCAAGACGATGCGGCTCCCGTGCTGCTGGAATTTGAAAAACATCAACCTGATTTCTCTGTCAGTTGGCATATAGAAAATTATCCGCCATTGGAAAAAGATAAAGCCGCCGGTTACGTGGATGGCTTGAGAAAAGCAGGTGTCGCGGAATAAAATTTATCATGACGCTGCTGAAATTGCTCTAATAACTAAAAAAAATTTAAAAATCTAATTTCAGTAACGCCTAATTCACGTTTCAATTCGCCTAGATCAGTATAATCGTCGGTGATCATATATCTCTAGGGGTAGAGGAATGTCGTCATGGAAGATTTAAGTTTTGAAGTGACATCTGATTATATGGATAGTCACTTTTGTGAAAATAGCGATTATATCGAACGACCTTCTGTAGGCCATTTGAATAAGACTGCGCCGGCTTTGGCAAATTCTGCATCAACAGTGGCCTCGCAAACGGTTAAAGATGCCCAAGGGAATTTTTATGACACGGCTCTTGGAATATTATACACGCTGACCCCTGCAATTCTTATACTGGACAGTCACCGACGGGTTGTTTTTGCCAATCGGGAAGCTGAAGGATTGTTGGAGCACGGTAGTGTAATTTCCAAGGACGGTAAGGGACGTATATTCTGCACAGATCACGTAGCGCAAAATTATTTGCTTCAGTATCTGATGTCTCATCAAATGCAGGGTAAAACTAAATTTAGTGACGAAGATGGTTCCTTTCTCATACCCAAAGCTGATGGTTGGCCAATGGTTGCAATGGTCGGCTGTGATCAACTGGACTCATTAACATTCCATGAGGGTGACTATGCGGTTAATGGTCACATAACTTTAATGATCCGGGATCCCCATGGACGGCATCCTGAACAATCTAAGAAGCTTATGGAATATTTTGATTTAAGTGGGGCGGAATCATCCGTTGTAGGGGAGTTGGTAAATGGATGTAGCACTGACGAAATTGCAAGACAGCGAGGCGTTAGCGTTATTACCATTCGCAACCAATTGAAATCTGCTCAGAACAAAATGGGGGTGGCACGGCAGTCGGAGCTTGTGTCAATGGTTCTGCGGTATATTTCATGATGTAAATTTGTCATAGCTGGTAATTTTCATCAACTAAAGGCCTGCTTTTGCAGGCCTTTTTTTATTGCTTTGTACTTCCAATTTGAGAGAATTCTATCGACTTCGCTTGAAAAGGAGGGGTATTATCGCCGAAAAGAGCATGTTTTAGGGGTCGATGATGAGTGAAGTGCAGGATTTCGGTGAATTTGACTATGTAATTGTTGGAGCAGGGTCTGCAGGTTGTGTGCTTGCAAATCGGTTATCTGAAAATCCTAAAAATAAAGTTCTTCTTCTGGAAGCCGGTGGTCGGGACAATTATCACTGGATTCACATTCCTATTGGGTATCTTTTTTGCATGGGAAATCCCCGTACAGACTGGATGATGACAACAGAGCCCGATAAGGGGTTGAACGGACGCAGTTTGAACTATCCGCGCGGTAAGGTTTTAGGGGGCTGCTCTTCAATAAATGGCATGATTTACATGCGCGGGCAGGCACGAGATTACGACCAATGGCGTCAGCTTGGGAATACAGGGTGGAGCTGGGACGATGTTCTTCCCTTTTTTACACAATCTGAGGACCATCATATGGGAACAACTGAACTTCATGGAAAGGGCGGTGAATGGCGCGTGGAACAGCAACGCCTTTCTTGGGATATTTTGGATCGTTTCCGTGATGCGGCGGAAGAGGTCGGTATTCCAAAGACATCCGACTTCAATAAAGGAACGAATGAAGGTTCGGGATATTTTGAGGTGAACCAAAAGTCCGGTGTCCGTTGGAGCACAGCAAAGGCATTTTTAAAACCTGTTGAAAATCGTAAAAACCTGTCGGTAATTACACAAGCACTTACAGATGACTTAATTGTAAAAGGGAAGCGTGTTTCCGGAGTTAATTTCTCAGTGAAAGGCCGAAAAGCAAAGGCTACAGCTGGGCGGGAAGTAATCTTGGCTGCAGGGGCTGTGAATTCACCCAAAATTCTGGAACTGTCTGGAATTGGACGACAAGATGTCCTCTCGGAACATGGTATCGAGATGCAGCATGAATTAAACGGCGTTGGCGAAAATCTTCAAGATCATCTTCAAATTCGAACTGTTTTTAAAATCAAAAATGCGAAGACCCTGAATGAGCAAGCCAACAGTCTGTTTGGTAAGGCACGAATGGGACTTCAATATGCGGTTAATCGGTCTGGGCCTCTCTCAATGGCACCTAGCCAGCTTGGTATTTTTGCTAAAAGTGACCCAAGTTTGGAAACTCCTGATTTGGAATATCATATTCAACCTTTGAGCACTGACAAATTGGGAGAACCTTTACACCCGTATCCCGCGATAACCGCTTCTGTGTGTAATTTGCGACCGGAAAGTAGGGGATCTATTCATATTAAGAATGCGGATCCCTTTAGTCAGCCTGCAATCGCACCAAATTATTTTTCAGCAGAAAATGACCGCATACTAGCTGTTAAAAGTATACAACTCACACGACAAATTATGAAAACCAAAGCTGTCGCACCGTTCGAGCCAGAAGAGATTTTACCTGGACCATCTTTTAAAGACCCAGAAGATTTACTCCGCGAGGCTGGAAATATTGCAACAACAATTTTCCACCCTGTAGGGACCTGTAAAATGGGAAATGATCCAATGGCGGTTGTGGATGAGCGGTTAAAACTTCACGGGATGGAAGGTTTACGTATTGTGGATGCATCTATTATGCCAACTATAACGTCAGGGAATACTAATTCTCCAGTCATTATGATCGCTGAAAAAGCATCTAAAATGATTTTACAGGACAATGCATAAATGCGGTTTAATTTGATCAGGATGGTTCGGTTGTTTTTATCGTTATGATATCTTGA
>Ga0209826_1000798_pt1 | contig 22514 bp, 21 predicted proteins | sample GOMGulsemesocosm_5_FD_184637 | JGI IMG/M metagenome (GOLD analysis project Ga0209826, IMG submission 184637) | Methane-oxidizing microbial communities from mesocosms in the Gulf of Mexico - GOM15C Gulf of Mexico (SPAdes) (version 2) | ecosystem: Environmental > Aquatic > Marine > Cold seeps... | reverse complement strand
TTGCATTATCTCAATCAGCAGCCACTTCGATGATGGGTGTTATTGATATATTTAGTATCGCCAATCGCATATCAACACGAATTAACGGCTTGGACGAACCCTTATTCCAGACACGCTTGGTGTCGATTGATGGCGAACCGGTTAGCTGCTCTAACGGCTACACCATATCCGTAGATGGAAAACTTGAAGATGTTGAGCCGGAAGACATTCTATTCATTCCTGCCTTCACTCTGGCCACACGATCAGACATTGACAATGTTGTTGCCAGCTGGCAAACCGTGCTGCCATGGTTTGAGTCACACGGTAAACAACAGTCTCTAATAGCGACCAGCTGTAGTGGCAGTTTTCTATTGGCTGAAGCGGGCTTACTGGAGGGAAAACAAGCCACTACTTCCTGGTGGTTGAGCCAGTATTTTTCTGAACGTTATCCCGCAGTCGCGCTCGATAAAGATGCTATATGTACACTTTCTGGCAATGTACTTTGTGGAGCGGGCACATCCTCGTATCAAGATGTGTGCTTGGTAATATTAGAGAAATATGCAGGTAAGCACTTTGCGCGCTTAGTATCAAAATATTTAATGGTCGATAACCAACGTCGCAGCCAAGCACCCTACGCTATCCTTTCGGCCGTTATGAGTAATGACCCTGTAGTGTTAAAAGCAGAAAACTGGATTCGTGCCAACTTAACTAAAGACTTTCGTATTGATGAAATCGCCGCTGCGGCTGCGGTTAGCCCCCGAACACTAATTCGTCGATTTCAAAACACTCTTGGTGAAACCCCCCAAGCCTTCACGCAAAAGCTTAGAATAGAAAAGTGCAAAACTTTACTAGAAACCACGCAACTGCGATTCGGCGAAATTGTACAGCGCTGCGGCTATAACGATGAAAGTGCTTTCCGGAGATTGTTCAAACGTCACTGTCAGTTGTCGCCCTTAGACTATCGCCGGCGCTTTAATACATCGACGGCAGCGGCTTAAAATAGTCTGAGCAAGCAATCAACTTAACACTTCAAAACGCCCTTTATATTCGTACACCCTCCCCCACCAAGGATGTGTGATGTGGGTTAGCATCTCGAATGCATTGTCATTCACTGGGCGCTCTTCGGCATATACTGACCCCATAACAAGCGTCAGGGGTAATGGAATAAGATGACCAAACATCTGTAGTGCAAACCCCTCATGGGATAAAATTACTTTTTCACCATCCCAAGAACACCTCGCCTTCCAGCCTATTCCAAACCGCATAATTTCTATGATTTTATCGTCGCTAATTTGATGCATTCGAGAGCGAAATTTGTAGGGTTTCTTTTGCGACAAGCTGAAGCTTCGATTAAATTCAAATGACTTTGAATTCATGTCACTCTGGAAATGTACAAGCACTGGAACATTGGCCTCATTAGCAATTGGAATTTGACCTAGCAACTTCAGAATAGGCGAAAGCCACAACAAGGGCGCTTTACACATCACGTCGACCGTTCCTGCAACGGAATTTTGGTCTTGCGTATAAGGACGATTAGCGTAATGCATTTTCATCACGGGCGGTAGTTCGTCCCAGCTCTTTCCAAAAATGCTCTTGAATATTGGTTCCTTTTTAAGTTCTAGATTATCAATCCGAGCAAAGCCTTTGCGTTTTAGCAAAAAATTTCGAGCCGCACGCAACCAAGGGTATACTAAGTTAGAAAGACCATCTGACCAAAAAAGTCCTTTAAAGATTGTCATAAAGAGATTTTTGCTGTCGCCGTACTTGGCCATAAATTTCAAGGCTTCCTTGCCATGATAAAATTTACCCTCTACGTAAATAACCATGCCTTCATCAAGATCATAAGCACGTCGAGTAATTTCTTCCACTAATGGATCAGATTTGGCCTCACGAGCATCAAGGGTGTGCAGCTCGCCAAAATGTTGTTTTATTTGTAAGGCTTTAGCGGCCTGCTTACAAATCGGACAGTCGCCATCATAAACAAACCAAACCCCGCTTTTATTTTTCAATGTTTAGTGCTCACATCGGTCTCTATAGTCTTTTGGCGATGCACCGAAACAGCTTCGAAATCGCCGCGAAAAATGCGATGCATTCTGGAAACCACTGCGAAAAGCGATATCAATGACCTTTAAATGCCCGTAGCGGTAATCACCCAGCAAGTGAGCCGCGGCTTTTAGGCGTTGTTCCATCAGATAGCCTGAGCAAGTCAGCCCCTGTTCGGCAAATAAACTTCGGAGATTACGCGCAGAAATATTATTTGCCGCAGCCACTGATTCAGGGCTCAGTTCAGCATTAGACATATGACGATCGATGTAAATCTGAACGGTTTTCAGCAAACTCCGGCGGCGGTTCTCCTCTGCGGCTTTGCCAAACTCGGCAAAGGCATCAAGGTGACTGGACAGTAACGACAGCGTGCAGTCGGCAAGGGATCGAGTTTGAATTGGGGTTAAATCTACAGCGCGGCGGCGCCAGATGTTTTTAATGAAGTCGTTGATAATATTACTCAGCCCACCATCGCTGGCAGCCGAAAATCTCTGCCCGAATAAGCATTGTTCAGATGAAAAGTAGCTATCAAATATCTCGTGTGGAATTTTCAACACTAACATTTCGATGGGTTTATCAAAGCAGAGATGGTAAGGGCGGGTACTGTTACAAATGGTAAAGTCCCCAGGTTTCAATAAGGCCTCGCGTCCATCCTGTACATTAAAACTTTCACCGGCCAATTGAATATGCATTAAATTAACGCCGCTGGTGGATTTGGCAAGCTGACCTCGGCTGTGATCCACTCGAGACGGATCAGCACTTACTTTAACCATCTGTAACTTATCGAGGTCCCAGCGCTCCAGACTGCCGCGATAGCCTTCAGAGGCGGGAATTCCCCGGGCCATGTGCTGGCAATCAAGCGCGGTGAACGCATCACAGACCGCGTCATTCCAATAGGAAAACTGTTCATTAGCGTTATGTGACTGAGTATCGAACTTTGTTATTGTCATGATTTTTATCCCACATCCTGCGCACATCAGGGTTTGGCCTTTCGAAAACCCAGAATTTAATACCACAAATCCATTTTCCTTGCCGGTAGGTTTTCCCACGCTGGCACTCGCTATATTCCTCGCCAAAGTATCACATAAAATCTAAAAAACACACATTTCCCGTATCAGGTAGCCGTTTCAGACTAGCTTTTGAGCCGCTCCAGCAAAGCATGCCACGGGCTATCAAGGCAATATAGTTTCTGCGAAACGGGTCTGTTAACACCCCCGTGTTCCTGTTTTACAAGCTCAGCGATTAGAGACTGGGTTGAAGGAACCAAACGCTAAGAAATAAAAATTATTTTGTAAATGAGAGGCAAGAATAATGATCAAAAAGACAATAATTCCAGTGATAGCATCAGGGCTTTTAATACATTCATCGCCAGCCGTACTAGCGATGCAACTTGAAGAGGTTGTGGTCACAGCCCGTAAAGTTGAAGAGAATCTTCAAGATGTACCTATCGCCGTATCCGCCTTTACCGGTAAAGATTTGGAAGCTAAGGGTTTGACCAATATCGCCCAGGTAGGCAACTTTACACCGGGTTTAGAAATGGACCCGACCGCCGCAATCAGTGGCAGCTCAGCGGCCATCACAACCTTTATCCGCGGTATTGGCGTGAGCGACTTCTTGCTAACCATTGACCCCGGTGTCGGTTTGTATGTAGACAATGTGTACGTCTCTCGGTCTGTAGGTGGTTTAGTGGACCTTTTGGATGTAGAACGTGTGGAAGTGCTCAAGGGCCCACAGGGTACGCTCTTTGGCCGCAACACTATTGGCGGCGCAATCAGTATCGTATCAAAGAAGCCAGCCGAGGAAATGGGTGGCTCAATGGCCGCCAACTTCGGTACCGATAATCGCCTAGATCTACGCGCGCGGATCGACCTACCGATCAATGATCAATGGCTGAGTTCCCTGTCTTTTTCTAGTAAAACCCAAGACGGATATGGTGTGCGTCTCGCAGCGCCTGCGGATTACATTCCCCTGCAGATACCTGCAGGTACTGCGCCCGATGCCTACGACAATGGAGTGCTCTATGGCAACAGTGATAAGTTGGGAGAAATCAATACTCAGTCGGGACGCGCCAAGCTCTACTACAAAGGCGATAACTTAGAAGCCCTGCTCTCGCTTGATGCTTCTCGGGCAAGAGAGACGGCTCCAGTGTCTACTCTTCTGGGCTTCACTCCTACTTATGAGGCAGGCACGGCGCTCTCAAATGCCTACAATGCTTTTGCTACTGGTGGTGATGCACCCGCCAATCGTTTGGTTTTTGACGAGCGCTGGATCACCGGTGATCGACACAGTTCCTACGGCAATGCCCCTTCCCATTCCGATTACGATTTGTTTGGTGTTTCCCTGACTCTGGACTGGGAAATTGGCGAAGTGGGTGTTAAATCGATCACCGCATTTCGCGATTTAGATTCTGATTTTGGTCGCGACGGTGACAGCTCGCCAATTGTTTTAGACCATACCCGCAACAAATATTCACACGAGCAATTCAGCCAAGAATTTCAGTTCACGGGTCTCGCCTTTGACGACAAGCTGAATTGGTTGGCGGGCCTCTATTATTTCAAAGAGGAAGGCTATGACCGCGTACAGGTGCCATTGGCTCTGGAAGGTGATTTAGCACTAGCCGGGGTTCCAGGTGCGGTGTTCAACCTTTGGTTAGACGAAGCCAACGACGTGGAAAACACTTCGAAAGCCGCATTTGCGCAAGCCACTTATCAGCTTAGCGACAATTTAAGCGCTACCTTTGGTCTGCGTCATACAGAAGACGAAAAAACGTATCGACCTACTCACGTCACACTAGGCGTTGCTCCCCTTACTCTGTTGATCGATGAAAAAACGGTGGAATTCTCGGATACTTCCCCTCGATTTAGTGTGGATTATCGCTGGAACGATGAGGTGTTCACCTACTTCTCTTACTCTGAAGGCTTTAAGTCTGGCGGCTTTACCGGCCGCACAGTGGACCCAAAAGACGGTGCTAGGCCCTTCGACCCCGAAGAAGCCGAAACCATGGAGATCGGTTTTAAACTGGACTTCAATCTAATGCGTATTAATGGTGCTATCTTCAGCACTGACTACACAGACCTGCAGGTTATCAACCAAGAAGGTATCACACCCATAACTGTGAATGCGGGCTCTTCGGAAATCAACGGTCTTGAGCTTGAAGTTTTGGTGCAACCCGTGGACAGCCTGACGATTATGGCGGGGTATTCTTACTTGGACGCTAAATACAATGAGATTACCGACCCGAATGCCACCATCACCGCCGACTTTGATTTTTCAAACACGCCAGAAAATTCCTTCAATCTAGTGCTTGATTACAGTATCGATCTCAATTCAGGCGCTGAAGTGAACCTGCATGCCGATTACAGCTGGAAAGACGACCACTTTAACGACGCTGAAAATACCCCTTTGTTAGCTCAAGAAGCGTTTGGTTTACTGGGCTTGTCTGCCACTTACACCGCTGATGATCACTGGACTTTTGTCGCGGGCGTCAGTAACGCTACCGACGAATACTACCTCTACTCCGGCTTTAGTCAGCCAGGCGTTGGCTTTGTTGAAGGTAGCTATAACCGTGGTCGTGAATGGTACTTCACCTCTAAATACAACTTCTAAATACAAGTTCTAAATACAAGTTCTAAATACAAGTTCTAAGCGTGCCTGGGGCTTTCCGTTTTCTAGGATTGCCCCACTTTTTCAAATTCTATATCTAGGAGACTTTTTGTGAACCTAAGCGCCTTTAGGCATTGGCTTGTCATACTCACCGTATGCGGAGCTCTATCTGCATGCAACTTCAGTAGCAGCACTAACGATTTAACCGTTTCTAAAAGCGGAGATACTGAGTTACCCAGCAGCAAAGCGCTAGGTGATTGGAGCTACCATGGTCAATCGCCCAAAGAAGAGCGCTTTAGCCCTCTAGATCAAATTACTACAGACAATGTGGCAGAACTCTCTCTCGCTTGGTATATAGACCTACCGGGCAAGCGCGGCCAAGAGGCCACTCCCTTGGTCATAAATGGAGTGATGTATACAAGCTCCGCCTGGAGCCATGTGTTGGCCATCAATGCCGCCACGGGTGAACAGCTGTGGCATTTTGACCCCAAGGTGCCTAAATCCTACGGAGTAAAAGGCTGCTGTGATGCCGTCAATCGCGGGATAGCCTTTCACAAAGGCCAATTGTACCTAGGCACACTCGACGGACGCTTAATTGCCCTCAATGCGAAAAATGGCGAGGTTCTCTGGTCCACACTCACCGTCGATCAAAGCCAGAGCTACACTATCACTGGCGCACCACGGGTGGTTGGCAACAATGTATTCATTGGAAATGGCGGCGCCGAATATGGCGTACGCGGCTATTTATCGGCCTACGACGTAAACACCGGGAAATTGGTCTGGCGTTTCTATACTGTGCCCGGCGGCCCCAATGATCCTACCGGTACAGAACCGGTGGAAGCACAAACTGCCACCTGGAACGGCGAGTGGTGGAAACTCGGGGGCGGCGGCACCGTGTGGGATTCTATGGCCTATGATGCTGAGACTAACCTTCTCTACTTTGGCGTCGGCAATGGATCTCCTTGGAACCCGAATATGCGCAGCGCTGGTAAGGGGGACAATTGGTTCCTCTCCTCCATTGTCGCAGTGGATGCCGATACGGGGGCGTATCGCTGGCACTACCAAACCACTCCGAGTGAAGCCTGGGATTACACCGCGACCCAACATATGGTATTGGCCGACCTCAAGATTAAAGGTAAAAATCGCAAAGTTCTTATGCAGGCGCCCAAGAATGGGTTTTTCTATGTGCTCGATCGCGTCACAGGCCAGCTCATTTCCGCCGAACCCTTTGTGAAAGTGAATTGGGCCAGCCACATAGACCTCAAAACCGGTCGCCCTGTGGTCAACCCAGAAGCGGAATACTGGAAAAATGAAACACCTGCGCTGGTATCCCCAGCTTGGATGGGCGGCCACAATTGGCACCCAATGTCTTACAACCCAAACACAAAATTAATGTATTTACCCGCGCAAGAAACAGCCTTTCCCTACCTAGCAGAAAACGAGCAAACTCCATCAAAACTAGCGGTTAATCTAGGTGTAGACACTAAAGCGGGTAAATTTCCAGATGATCCAAGTGTTATTCAACAAATTAAGGACGCCACTAGTGGTCACCTCCTCGCTTGGGACCCACTCCTACAAAAAGAAGTATGGCGAGTAGAGTATCCAGGTGCCTGGAACGGCGGTGTTTTGTCCACCGCGGGCGGCCTTGTGTTTCAGGGCAGTGCCGCCGGTTTCCTAAGCGCTTTTAGTGCGGACAAAGGCCTGAAACTATGGGAGTTTCCGACACAAACTGGGGTGGTAGCGCCGCCAATGTCCTTTGCAGTAGGCGGTGAACAATATATTGCCGTCAGTGCAGGTTGGGGCGGCATCTTTCCATTGATGACCGGACCGCTAGTAGAAGACAGTGCCGCTGGTGACCCAATTAACCGCAGCCGGCTTCTCGTCTTCAAATTGAAAGGCAATGCCACATTACCTGAAGCCACAGAGAAGCGACGGAACATGCCCACTCTATCCGCTACAAATTCGGCCCCTGAGATACTGGATAAGGGCTTTAGTATTTACGACCGCTACTGTGTTAACTGCCACGGCGCAGGTGCCGTTGGCGGTGGCGTTATTCCTGATTTACGCTACTCAGCCATTACGGCCTCTAAAGAGGTTTGGCGAGAAGTAGTGTTTAACGGAATTCTTAGCGAACAAGGCATGGTGTCTTTTAACAAAGAGTTAAGTGAAGATGACATTGAAACTATTCGACATTATGTGATCAGCCGCAATCAATTTGCACACAGCATTGGTGATACCCAGCGCCTAAGTCGCTAGGTCGCCACACGCCAAGCAAATCAGGGCCTTCGATAATACGCTATCGCTGGCCCTAAAATCTTCCCGTCCCTGTTAGTATCTCGCTTTCAGTAAAGCCAACATTCCGTTAATGTACACCTCACTTAATACCGCCTCGGAGTAGACGCTTGCCGCCTGACAAGAAAAACAACAGCAACCTTGCCTTTAGTCGGTTTCTAAAGTTTTGGCGTGGGGTACACGGCTTAAACCAAGAACAGTTAGCCGAAAAACTAAGCAGTTCGCAGCGTCATATCAGTCGACTTGAGAATGGCAGCAGTCGCCCAAGCGAACAACTGGCAATCGAACTTGGGAAAACCCTGGCACTTGGGCGACGCGACAGTAATCACCTGCTAATGGCCGCGGGCTATGTTCCGCTGCAACAAAAAGTTGATTTCAATACACCGGAGTTAAAATGGCTGCGCAAAGCCATGATGATGACATTGCGCGCCCTTGATCCCTACCCAACAACACTGCAGGACAGCTCTGGCAAGATACTCATGGTCAATCGCGGCTGGGTCAGCTTCTTTCAAAGCCGCATCAAACCACAAGCCCTACACGAAGTTCGTAACTACTACGATTTTCTATTCGGTCAAGAGGGAGCGGGCACCATCATGACTAACTGGGAGGACACACTCTCCGTTATCCTAATGTCCTTAAAACAGCGTAGTCTATTTAGTGATAGCGAGGAGGATCAGCACTCCTATGAAACACTAGCCCAGCACCCAAATGTTCCAGACGACTGGCAGCAACGCGCTATAAAATTGGAACCTATGGCGAGCTTCCGCATACAGATGAAAATTGACGGGCATCAAAAAAGCTTCTTCAGCGTCAGCAGTACGGTGGGCGCTCTGGGCCCTACTGCCTACGCGTCTGAGCCCAATCTCAGTATTCAAACACTGTACCCAGAAGACGACGATTTTTGTCTGGAACCACTACTGAACAAGACGCTCGATCACCCCCTACTCCCCTACTAAACGCCTCTACGACACTCACCTATCGCGGCCTAGGTAGTAAATTCATCTAACAATGCCACGACGTGGCATGTCCTGTTATCCCCCGTCGAGATATGTGATCCTCCAGTTCTAAGCGCTCGCTGGGATAGCGAACGAACCGCTCAGTCGCTTGCCTTTACTGGATATTCATACGAGGAAATAGAACATGCCTGATCTTGAACGATTTCGTGCCGATACCCGCAGTTGGCTCGAAGAGAACTGCCCCGAGACAATGCGTCAGCCTATGATGGATGAATCTGACATGGTCGGTGGTGGTCGCAACCCCACGTTCAAGCACCCAGATCAGAAACTATGGATGGAGCGCATGGCCGCTAAAGGCTGGACTGTGCCCACTTGGCCAAAACAATACGGTGGAGGTGGCCTGGACAAGCATGAGGCAAAAATTCTTCGCCAGGAAATGTCCGGCCTTCAGTGCCGGCCTCCCCTACAGGGCATGGGCATATCAATGCTTGGGCCCGCCTTACTTGAATACGGTAGCGAAGCGCAAAAGCAGCAGCACTTACCAAAAATCGCCAAGGGTGACATCTGGTGGTGCCAGGGATACAGCGAGCCTGGTGCCGGTTCTGACTTAGCGAGTCTGCAGACTAAAGCTGAAGAGAAAGACGATCACTTCCTGGTCAACGGCTCCAAAGTTTGGACTTCCGGTGCCGACAAGGCCGACTGGATTTTTTGCTTGGTAAGAACGGATAACAGTGGCAGTAAACACCACGGTATCAGCTTCCTATTATTTGATATGACCTCACCCGGTGTGAGCGTTAAACCTATTTTGCTGATTAGCGGTCTATCGCCTTTCTGCGAAACATTTTTTGACGACGTGAAAGTGCCCAAGGAAAACCTGATGGGCGAACAGGACAAAGGTTGGAGTATTGCTAAATACCTATTAACCCACGAACGAGAGATGATCAGTGGCTTTGGCCGCGGTGCCAGTAAAAAATTCTGTGAGACAGCAGTAGAAGCCATCGGTCTTGAGCACGGCCGCCTAGCCGATCCGGTTTTACGTAACGATATTGCTAAACTGGAACTTAATATTCTCGCCTTTGCAAAAACGATGGAACGAGTAGGTGATGAAACGAAGTCTGGTAAAGGCTTGGGAGCCGCCTCTTCCATTTTTAAATATTACGGTACCGAATTAAATAAGACGCGCTGCGAGCTCATGATTGATGTAAATGGCGAGCAGGCAATGGGCTGGGAAGGCGACGACTATGCAGGCGGACATTTTTCCAGAACATGGCTGCGGAGCAAGGGTAATTCCATCGAAGGGGGCACCTCGGAAGTACAGCTAAATATCATTGCAAAGCGGGTACTGGGACTATAACAGCTCAACACTCAAGCCAAGTATTCGCGTTTAATTCGTAGCAAAAGGCCTGTGCTTACAGACCTAATAGCTCAAGTATATAGCAGGAAATGAAAATGCCCTTAGTATTAAATGAAGAACAAGAAATGTTGAAAAGCTCCGCCGCCGGTTTTCTAGCTGAGAAAGCGCCGGTTTCAGCGCTGCGTAAATTGCGGGACGATCGAGATGCCGATGGATTTTCTCGAACTCTGTGGGAGGAAATGTCAGAGATGGGTTGGGCCGGCATCGCCATTCCTGAGGCCTACGGTGGTTTGGAATATGGCTACGTCGGTCTAGGGCTTATTCTTGAGGAAATGGGCCGGCAACTCAGTGTATCGCCCTTGCAGTCCTCAGTCATGGTGGGGGCCAGTTTGATCAATATAGGTGGAAGTGAAGCGCACAAGCGAACACTACTGCCCGCGGTGGCTGAAGGAAAATTACTCATCACTTTGGCTTTACAGGAAGGGCTTCATCACGCGCCTGAAAATACCGCACTAAAAGCCATTGCCAATGGTGACAATTTTATTTTGACGGGAAAGAAAGTCATGGTGATGGATGCCCATGTGGCAGACAAAATTGTAGTTGCGGCGCGAACCAATGGGAATGCCGGTGACGCCGAGGGGATCAGTCTATTTTTGCTTGACGCCAAAACCGAAGGGCTCAGTCGCGAACGAGTGATTATGGTAGACAGTCGCAACTCTGGTAATGTTATTCTAGACAATGTAAGCGTTACGAAAGCCGACCTGATTGGTAATTTGAATGGTGGTATGGCGATATTGGAACAGGTGCTGGATATAGCCAATGCTTGCCTGTCTGCCGAGTTATTGGGGCTGTCACTGCAAGCGTTTGAAAGCACAATAGAATACCTAAAACAACGCAGTCAGTTTGGTGTTTTAATCGGTAGCTTCCAAGCATTGCAGCATCGGGCAGCAGACATGTTCGCCGAGCTAGAGCTTTGTAAATCGATGGTGTTGGCAAGCCTGCAAGCCATCGACAATGGTGAAGACAATGTCTCATTAATGGCCGCAGCCACTAAAGCCAAACTCTGTGAAGTGGCCGAGCGGGTCACTAACGAAGCCGTGCAAATGCATGGAGGCATCGGTATGACCGATGAGTTTGACATGGGTTTTTATATGAAACGAGCTAGAGTAGCCCAGCAGACCTTTGGCGGTTACAGCTATCAACTCAATCGCTTTGCCAGCCTAAACGGCTTTTGAATTTAGGCAAATTTAATTCGTTATTCATGGGGTATAGCCCTTTCATTTTAAAAAAATTAATGAAGTATTAATTATGACTACAAATCTAAATAATCTATTTTCTATCGAAGGTAAAACCGCGCTAATCACCGGCGGCTCCCGTGGTATCGGTGAAATGATTGCCGCAGGTTTTTTAAGTAACGGCGCTAAAGTGTATATCAGTTCTCGCAAGGCAGAAGCTTGCGATGCAACCGCCAAGCGCTTAAGTGAACAATACGGAGGGGAATGTATTTCTCTCCCAGCCGACCTTTCTACCCTTGAAGGTATTGAGTCACTCGCAAGTCGCTTAGACGCCCGTGAAGAGCACCTCGACATTTTAGTTAACAATGCAGGTGCTTCATGGGGCGCACCTATTGAAGAGTTTCCAGAATTGGGCTGGGACAAGGTAATGGACACCAACGTTAAAGGCGTGTTTTTTCTAACCCAGAAATTACTGCCCCTGCTGCGTAAATCGGCCACTCAAATGGAGCCTTCAAGAATCATTAATATAGGCTCGATTGATGGTTTAAAGGCCTCTCGTTTTGATACCTTTTCTTATGGTGCCTCTAAGGCAGCGGTACATCACCTGACGCGCTTTTTAGCGACTCACCTAACCAAAGATCACATCATTGCCAATGCTATTGCCCCCGGAGCCTACCCCACTTGGATGTTGAGCACCGGCGTTGGTTTTGGCGGCGCCGTTGCAGAAGATGATGGTGCAGATTGGGAGGCTGTCGGTAAAACCATCCCCGATGGTCGCGTTGGCACACCAGAAGATATTGCGGGTCTAGCAATTTTCCTAAGTTCAAGAGCGGGGGCACATATTGTTGGTCAGGTTATCGCTTCGGATGGAGGCTCAGTTGCCACGGCCTAAGGCTTGGCTTATTTTTTAGGCGATCAGTAAATACTCAGCTTGGTGGATTCGGATTAATTCATAATCCGCTTTCCACCATTCCTTTGATTTTATGCGCTTTTTCAAAATGATCCAACTCATGAAGCTCAATCCACCAAGTCGCGGCCTCCATAAGCAGTCCAGGTTTGTCATTCTTATTGGCAAAAAATGCGTAGAAAGATAAGCCAACATTTTCACCTTTTGAATCCATCTTCTTATTGCAAACGTCGACTATCTTAGCTCTCAGAGCTTCATTCACTTTTAATCATTCCTTTTATTTCTAGTAACGACCAGTATTGCACCTCGGTCTAACGCCTCTAAGTGCTTGGCGAGTTCACCATCAAACTTAAACTTATTCCATTTTCCAAAACCTTACTAAGCGGTCTTAGATCCCAAACTTATTATGTTCAACACTTGAGTGATTTCTTCCGGCGCAGCGACTAAATCCGCCAGGGTATATTGACCTAAACTTGCCATAAATGCCTGAGCGGCCGCGGCCAGAATGCCCTGTAAACGACACGCGGGTTGAAGCGAGCAGGCAGGACTGTGGCACTCCACGATCGACATGTTGGATTCCAAGGTTTGCACCACTTCGGCCAAATTGATTTCTTCCGGCGCACAACCTAAACACACCCCCCCACCCTTGCCTCTCTTTGTATAGGCCCACCCTAGTTTCCCTAGGTGATGAACAATTTTATTGACGTGGTTGCGCGATATTCCAAAGGTACTGCACATCTCGTCGATACTGGTGAGACGGCCATCAGGCAGTACAGCCAGCATTGTCAGGACTCTAAGGCCATAATCGGTATAACGGGTCAGTTGCACTTAATTGCTCCTTCTACTTGACGAAACTAAAGATACACCTATAATGCACCTTATGGAACATGCATATGACTTGCATCTTTAAGGGGAAGACCATGAATAACCGTAATTTGCTTGATCACGCTCATAAAGTGCTCATTTTTGCCGTGCTCGCACTGATTGTTTTTATTATTCTCGCCTATCCGATGGAGCCATTGCTCCCGATGCCCGTTCTAATTTTGGCTCATATCGGCACATTACTGGCCGCCACGGCAATTAAGCTGGCCTATATCACTCGTCTTTATGCCCTAAAAACACTCGGCTTAGCCGTAAACTGAACGGAAACAAGGTATGCAACAAATTCTTGATGCAAAAGTTGAAGCCCAACGCCCCGCTCTTTTGCGCTTAGCATTTCGGCCCTTTTTCTTGCTGGGCTCGACCTTCGCGGTACTCGCCGTATTACGTTGGGTATCTATTCTGCAGGGATGGTCTCAGTGGGAAGGCCAGCTGCCGGCTCTCTTTTGGCACGCACATGAAATGATTTTTGGTTTTGTCCTGGCGATAATACTCGGATTTTTGCTGACGGCGGTACAAACTTGGACTGGAGTGCCCGGGCTGCGTGGCAAAGCGCTGGGATTTTTAGTCGCAAGTTGGCTGTGCGCTAGAACCTTATTTTGGTTCAGCCCTAAACTGTCTTGGGTTTACTATTGGATCCCAGACGTATTGCTAATTGTAAGTGCCAGCTATTTCCTAGCGCGCCCTATTATCGCTAGACGACAGTGGAAGAACTTACCTTTTGTACCAATCCTGCTAATTTTTGCACTGCTTCATTCAGGGGTAATTTTTGCCTTGGCTTCAAAAAACTTTTTGCTTGCCCGCGAACTGCTGACTTCTTCTCTCTGGCTGGTTGTACTTCTTATCAGCGTCATGGGCGCGCGGGTTATTCCGTTTTTCACCGCCCGCCGCTGGAATTGCGAGCAGCGTAAGGAACCAGCATGGCTCGGCCTACTCGTTGTATTTGGCTTCATTCTCGTGCTATTTCCGGCATCACTTTTTAATTTCACCTACTTCTCTAGCCTGAAAACAATTGCCTTGGCCTTTCTCGGTTTTGTACTAAGCTGGCGACTCTACAGGTGGCGCAATATAAACAACTGGCGGGAGCCGCTACTCTGGTCACTGCATTTAAGTTATGGAGCCATTGCCCTAGGGTGCTTGATACTGGCTTTTTCGACTGAGGTAAACTTAATTCACACACATGCGCCCCATCTAATCGCGCTCGCAGGCATTGGTGGAATAATTTTGGCAATGATTGCAAGAGTTTCACTAGGACATACAGGGCAGGAACTAAAGCTAAAAGAGGCAATGCCTTGGGCTTTTGCGTTGATATTTTTGTCGGCATTGCTGCGGTTCTTGGGCCCCGTTTTTGAAGCCCAATACAGCAATATATTTTATCTTGTGGCGGGCAGTCTGTTTGCCCTAGGTTTTATATTTTACTTGTGGCATTACTCGAGCCTTCTAAGCAAGGCTCGCGCAGACGGCCGACCGGGTTAAGTTTGCACCAATCATGACTTAGGCTTATATGCGGCGATTTTACTTAGCAACAATAAACTTTAGCACGGTTTCCCAAACATCTCGCTGTCGTAAAATGGCCCTATGACCAAAGCCTTGCGTCGCAATTAATTCTGCTTTGGGCCAGCAAGCTTGAATAATTTTTGCATTCTCAAACGGTATCTCTAGGTCATTTTTATCGTGAATAATTAAGCTGGCCGCGCTGAAATTTTTTGATATCTTTGCGACATCGATCTCTTCTGCAGGACGCCCAGCGCTTTCCCCTACGAACTCAATGAAATGCTTCTCACACACTTTGGGTAAGCCAATAAATTTACTAAAGGTTTTGAGTACACCAAGAATCGTTGAGGGGCTGGATATTAATACCACTTTTTCACAATCAACTCCCTCAGAAAGCGCAACAGCAAGGGCACTGCCACCCATCGAGTGCCCAACCATCGCGTCAAAAGGGCCCAACTCCGTATGCGCAGAAACAATGGCTTCGGCAAATGCAACTGGGTTCGCGTGTTTGCCCATAGACTCACCGTGTGCCGGAGCGTCCAAGGCAATAACTTGATAGCCTGAATCAAGGAATAAATCCACGTATCCTGCCATCTGTGTAGCACGACTCTCCCAGCCGTGAACCAGTAAAATTTTTCGCGGAGCATCACCCCACTTCAGTGCGCTCAAACCATCACCAAAACCGAAGCGCTGGCCCTGCTTTTCAATTTCTTGCTCCCAGGCTTTGAGCGGATATTTACGGGGGGTTAAAAATGCGTTTCTCGCGCTATTAGCCGTTCGCTTTGGAAGTATAGAGCCCAAAATCTTGTTTTTTGATACGTACGCTTTAAAGGCTAAGTTCATTTTTCACTTCATCAAGGTTGGGTAATAGACACTTCCACTACGAGCTTTGAAAGCCTTGGAAACTAAAAATTTGGGCCCAGACAGCAGAGCCCAATTGCATATACACTGGCAAATCATACATGCATATGCATTTAAATCAAGTCTATTCTACTACCTGCCCCTGAAGCAGCTCACCCATTGCTATCAAAGAGCGAAGTTAAGCTTACAACAAACCCCCAGGCCCCTAAGCAACGACGGTTCGATGGAGCACCCGCTCATGCCCTTCATACCCACCATTGGCTTTGTGTAACAATGATCGGTTGTCCCACATGACCAACATTCCCTCCTCCCATTGGTGTTCATACTGGAATTCCGGTCGAGTTTGCCAATTATAAAGGTCCGTTAGCAGCTGCGCTTCTTCCTCAGGACTTACATCCGCAACTCCGATGATATAGCCAAAGCTCCCAAATATAGCTTCCTCACCCGTTTCAGGGTGAACTTTAATCAGTGGGTGCTCCTGAACATTATAGGCGTCCTTAGAATATGAGATTTTCATCGCTCGATCTGAGCCCTCCTCCCTCTCACCGTAAAGGCCGTCTGGTGCATATGCTACTTTCGCAGAGTGTATCGCCATTTTTCCATCGAGTTGACGGCGCAAGTTAGACGGCATCGCCGCTAAAGCTTTGCGCTGATTGATGAAAGTGGTGTTGCCGCCTTTAGGAGGAATGACTATGCCATGAAGAATGGTAGCCGCAGGTGGATTAGTGCCAAAACTCCAGTCTGTATGCCAGCCATCAGCAAAAATAGGCGCCGTCTCATTTGCCCCGCGTCGTAGCTCAACAATATGTTCACGGCCCTCAAGCGAAGGTAAGTAAGGGTCTTCAGAAAAATCACCAAAATATAGACTAAACCTCTCTAAGTCATCATCGCTGAGTGACTGGTCGGGAAACGCCAAGACAAGATGTTTAAGCCAGGCCGCCCGAAGTTCAGCCACAGTGTCGGCGCTTAAATGTTTAGTGAGATCTAAGCCTTCGATTCGCGCACCACATGCTCCCGCTGATGGTATTACTTTCATCATTAAGTCCTTAGTGTTGTATTCGTCAAAGTTAGAGTATGCACCTAAATCCAGTAATTGCCGTTGACACATTGCGAACTTGAATGACATATTACGACTCATAAATGAGGCGTATAAATCGCTCAATACAGCATAAGAGCTCTTCGATATGAACCATCTACGTATAACAAGCCTATGGATGAATTCACTCATGCAGGCTTTTAAACAGCAAGGTCTCGACACAAGGTCACTAGTAGCTGGCCTAGAAGGTTTTTCAGAAAATCATCTCCAAGAAGGCCCCCCCCTAAAATTAGCGGCTGCGCGTACACTCTGGCATAGAGCCCAGCGACAATCCAATGACCCACTGTTAGGGATTAGCATTGGTTCCAGCCAAAACTTTCGCTCAACCGGCGTATTAATGCCCATTTGCTGGCATAGCCCCAATGCCAGAAAAGCACTAGAACATATCTCCAGCTTTCAATCTTTAATTAGTGAAAATGGTCAGTTCCAAATAGCTGTTTCTGACGAACAAGATTTAATAGAATGCGAATATATTCCCCACGCAAGTGCTACACCAGTGAATCATCATCAGGTTCTTTCGGTAATCAGTGCCACACTGCTTTTGTTGCGTGAAATTTCGGGTGGTCAAGTGGCGACCGATAAATTCTACATCCCTCATGACATCGACGCTGAAAAGGTGGCGGCCGCACTCAATTGCCAAACTGAAAATCGTGCTGGAAATTTTATGCTAGTTTTCATAGCCGATAGTTTGGACAAGCCCATCACCGGTCGGGATGAACACCTCTACCACATTAACCTCGCCTATGCCGAAGGCATGATCCGAGCCAAGCGTGAAGGCCAATCGCTAATACACAGAATCAAACGCATCATCGACACTGACAGCCCCGCAACAGTCGATATTAATCACATTGCTAAAACTTTAGATATCCACCAGCGTGTCTTGCAAAGAAATTTGACGGAACAGGGAATGTCGTTCCGTCAAATTAAAGAGGCTTTGCTCAGGGAACGTGCTATAGACTTACTGATCCGCCAATCTCTCGAAGTAGATGTGGTTTCCGAGCAACTAGGTTATTCAGAACCTAGCGCCTTTCAAAGAGCGTTTAAGAAATGGTTGGGAGTCACACCGAGAAAATTTTGTGAAGAAAACGCGCCATAAATAAGCCATTCGCCATGCCTGCGGGTCTTTAACTGCGTCAACGGCTAAAACAGGACTACAACAACAAACTGGATTCAATGGAAAAAAAACAACTGGCGGAATCGATGAGTGATGTGGCCGTTAGAGATTTAACACCGTAAACCTCAACCCTAGCGTGGTACTTACTCTGTATTTTCTGAGCCAGCAGATCAAAGTCTCCATCTCCAGAAACCAAAATAACAGTATCGCTCTGCGCCGCATACTCGATGCCATCCAAAGCAATACCTACATCCCAATCGCCCTTGGCTGAGCCATCTGAGCGCTGAATAAAAGGCTTTAATTTTACTTCAAAGCCAATAGCTCTAAGAATGTTTTGAAATTGCCGCTGCTTGATATCGCCTCGGTCTGTTGCGTAGGCAATAGCTTTTACAACCTTCCTATCTTTGGTCGCTTGCGCCCAAAACTTGTTGTAATCAAAGTTACGATTGAAGCCGTGTTTCGTGGTGTAGTACACGTTTTGTACATCGACTAAAATCGTAACGGATTCCATGACCTTTGCCACTTACTTCCCTATGAGCTCCCACGCCCCATAAATTTACGCTCTTCCACATTCACGCGAATGGTGTCGCCGATTGAGATGTGTTCTGGTACTTGAATAGTCACGCCCGTCGACAATATGGCAGGTTTTGTCCTAGAAGTCGCAGAGCCGCCCTTAATCGATGGATCTGTCTCCATAACTTCGAGCTCAACGCTAGTGGGTAAATCGAGAGCTACCGGCACGTCGTTGACAATAATGACCTGAACGCCTTCGGTGGATTCATTGATGAAAAGAATTTCTTCGGCAATAGCGTCTTTATTCAAGCTGTAAGGAGTGTAGTCAGTGTTGTCCATAAACACATATTCGTCACCGTCAATGTAAGAGAACATCACAGACTTACGGATAAGGTCAGCTAGATTCAGCATGTCTGAGTCTTTAAAGGTCTCATCAACCTTGCCTCCCGAAACAACATCGTACATGCGCATTCGATAGAGGCTGCCACCCGCGCGGCCCTGTGGAACCGAGCGCTCAATGTCTTTTATAATGTAGGCGCTACCATTATAGTCAATTGCTGTGTTCTTCTTGATTTCACTCGCTTTAGGCATTTTCTCTAGTCCTAGAATTAAAAATTGGGTCAGTTTGCTTGGCGGCCTATAATACAGCTTGCCTACAGTGCCACGATGATAGATCCTGCGGGGTAAAAATCAACGACTATGACCCTATTTACTCAATTTCAATGACTAGTTAAGTGCTAAAATCATTTTTTGCAGGTTAATTGTTGCTCAATTGTACTGGGGCCGACCCCAGCGTTGAAAATACAGCCCACTGACCGATGGCCTCAACCACCTCGAAATACCTCAGAGTAATTACAATTTGAAACAACGCCTATGCTAGCCTTTAACAGCCGAACTCCAGAGCGCATCCAACAACGCAAAGCTATGCAGGATATCTGCCGCCAGTTTGAACGCAGCCCAAGCCATGGCAACCTTAAGCGGCTAAAAAATGCGCTCTCAAGTTGCGGCGAAGGCGTTTTTATTGAGGCCGGCTTTTACTGCGATTATGGTCAATACATAGAACTTGGCCACCGAGTCTATATTAACGCCCGCTGCACCCTACTGGACGCCGGCACCATAAGTATTGGTGATGATTGTCTAATTGGCCCCAACGTACAAATTTTAGCCGTTAGCCATGATCTCGACCCCGAAGCACGTCTTAGCAAGGCCTCGTACGCTGTTGATACCCGCCTTGGACGCAATGTATGGGTGGGAGCTGGCGCCATAATCTTGCCCGGTGTGAATATTGGCGACAACGCCATAATTGGCGCAGGCTCTGTAGTTACTAAGAGCGTAGAGGCCAATACCCGTGTCGCCGGAAACCCCGCTAAAAAGTATTAATACTAAAGATTTTTTTATTCCGGTCGATATTGTCTGTGATTGATTGAGTGTCGCATTTTATACTCAGCGCAAGGGACATAGGAAATGGCCAGTATAAATTCTCACAACATTACAAGCCAACTTAGCAATACACTGCGAACTTCCGCTCTGACAAAGAGCCAAGAGCCTGAGATACAGGATGAGCATGGTCTAAGTTCGGCACCTAAAACCCGCACTAGCACACCCGCCGATCAGACCAGCCTGACCATTTCTAATTTTCGGGACGAACCTACAAATACCTACACTCACCTAAAGGAATCACTGACTCCCGAACAACTTTCTCTTGACGATATACGTGGTAGCCTCAGTCAACTTAGAAGCCTCAGTGAGTTCACCAGCAGCTATGAAGGCACACAGCGAACGGTTCATGCCCCAGGATCACGCCCAGTGGACACGAAAAATGGCGACCTATTCACTATCAACGTTACAACTAAAGACGGCGACACTGTTGAGCTCACCATCAATAGAAGTAGCGGTACTGGAAGCAGTCGAGACGGAGAGTATCAGTTCACGGATACTACCTTGAGTTTTGTGGTGAATGGTGAACTTGATGAAGGAGAGAGAGGCGCGCTGGCCCAGCTTGCCCTAAAACTTGGTTCTCTAGGTGATGAATACAGAAGTGAAGATTGGGCCAAATTGGGCGGGCTCAATGCATTTAATGAAGAAGAGCTTAGCGCTTTTAGTCTTAAGGTTGCTGGCAATGAAGGCAACTCATTTAAAGTTGACTACGCCATAGACGAATTAGCCGACCAACGTACTTTAAGTACGAATTTAAATGACTACACCTACGACTTACAGGTAGACATACACGGTCTCTATCTTGACAGCGACTTAAGCAATAACGAACAATATCAGCAGCATCGGGACCTAATCAGAAGCACCGTGATGGACTATGAAGGTAGCGAGGATGCAGGAGGAAAGAGCGAGCAAGTTACAGCGACATTTTTCCTCGAAGGAATGGATGCTTTGTTTGGCGCAAAAGCACCTGCAGCCAATGACGAAGACGACGAGCCTGCCAATATCAATGACGATATAAATCGCACCCTAGACAGAAATCTGGGTAAAAAAGATGGGTTACTGGATGCTTTCAGCACAGGGTTAGCCGACTTCAGTGCTGAATTCAAAACACCTCTATTGCGACCCAATGAAGAGGTGCAGTCTGAAGTCTCTACACTGGAACTGCACATATCACAAAACTCCAGCGTCACAACAAAGAAATCTCAGGACCACAGCCTAACAAACATCAGCCAGCATACTGAATATAGTTCGAAAATAAGTCAGCACTTGGATTACGTTCCACTAGAAGATGGCGATGTCGGAGACTCTTACCTCTACCGAACAGACATTAAATCCGGATCTTTAACCCGGACCTTGGGTATTTTAGACGATAAAACACCACTCTACATCGATGAAACGCAGACTCAGGAACATCGTCAAATCGACAAATTGGTGGTGGACGGATTCATTGAAAAGAAAACCGATACAGATTTAAGCAAACCCGAAGAAAACACCCAAGAACGAAAGATTTTACCTTCGCTTCCTCGCGACAAAAATATGACTCAAAAGCAGCTACAAGACTATCTATTAATTGAGCCCAAGAGCACCTATTCAACACGTGCATAGCGGCCGGCCTAGACGACGGCTTCTACCTATAGGATATTTTTTCGACGAGCAAACACTGTGATACTGTTTCATATCAACAAGGAGGTTGATATGAAAAAAATTCTCAGCGTTTTAATACTCTCACTCAACAGTGAAGCGGCTGTCTATAAATGGGTGGACGACGGCGGGACTGTTCATTATGCAGGTATAAAACCGTTTAAACTAAAAGTTCTAGAACTACCTAAAGCCAGTTACACAGGAAAAAATGCAGCAATAACAAGCAAAGCAAATAATGTAAATTCTTTCGAACAACTCCCGGCTAGAAGTGCGACCTTTGTTGAAGAGTTAACAGTAAAAGATAACAATTGCGAACGCTACCAATCAATACAAACTCGTTTACAAGAGATGCTCAAGTTGCCACACTCAGCCCTGAAAGGCGTCAAACTTCGCCGAGAAAAAATGCAGTATTTACAGTTATTAAGAGATTGCGAGAGCTTACACTAGGTCTTTTACGAGGAATTTATGACATTTATCGTTTTTGACCAAGGCTTAAGAGTTCATACGCCTTGGTACGACATTTTTCCCCCTAAGAATATTGACGCCTTGTCCGCAAGCGCTTCAATTAGGTCGCTTGCACCAGATGATAATAATAAAGAATCAGGCGCCCCGAGCAGTAACAAAAGCCCCGTAAACCAATTTCTGGAACACGAATCTCAAGCTAAAACTAGGCACCCACTTACCTTGGCCGCTCAAATCATGAGCGCACCAGCAGTGTGTATAGAAGATTCATTAAGTATTCTCGAAGCCTGGCACATATGTTCAAGCCAGAAGTTTAGGCACTTGGCTGTGACAAATACGGCCCAAGAGTTAATTGGTATTGTTTCTGATCGAGACATATTGCGAGCGAGCTCAGTATTTGGCCATCAAAAGCACCCTAATTTGGCACAACCCATCTCCATGATCATGAGAGAGCGGGTATTAAGCGCTCAGGAATCCACTCCTATTCGCCAACTCGCTAAAGCAATTTGCAATCATCGTATTGGCGCGCTTCCCATTGTAAGCGAACAAAATGCGGTAATCGGAATTGTCACACGCAGCGATATTCTCGGCGCTATCGTTAACGAAGCGCCACTGGAATTGTGGGCGTAAAACAAAGCCAGTATGATA